>Ga0214919_10003867_pt1 | contig 22280 bp, 20 predicted proteins | sample LL1503_MetaG_FD_177994 | JGI IMG/M metagenome (GOLD analysis project Ga0214919, IMG submission 177994) | Freshwater microbial communities from Lake Lanier, Atlanta, Georgia, United States - LL-1503 | ecosystem: Environmental > Aquatic > Freshwater > Lake | place: USA: Georgia | collected... | reverse complement strand
CTAGCGTCTGCACTTTCTAATCCGCTATCCGTTCTGGCTGATGCACAATCGGTGGTATCCGATCCAATGATTCTGATTTCTGCTTCGGTTGTAGTTGTCATGCGGATTAGGGTGCTGGCTCACTGACGTTTTACTCCGAGGTTAGGCACAATCTGTGGAGCGAGCCAGGATTTCGCTACTCATTGTGACGTTAAACCCACTGTCCGGATTCCTTGCTGCACTCCTTGCTGCATTCCTTGGTGCGGAGCTTTGAGGCACAAGAAAACCCCACCATGCAGTACATAGTGGGGCTTCCTTAACGCTAGACGTTGACGCGTTTACCGATGAATGGGTAAAGAGGCGAACGAAATTTAATTACTGAGCTTTGCCAAGGATGCGATTGACCTTGGTGCCACACACTGGGCAGATGCCCTGTGCCATGCGACGTCCAGAGTCGGAGACCTTTACAGTTCCCTCGAAATCACGCTTCTCTTTGCATTTCACACAGTAAGCGTCACCTTTATATGTCTCTGTCATTGACTTCCTCCATCCACGCTTGCGATTCCCAATCGGGCCGCTCCCCGTGTGGGGCAGGCGTTGTTAAGTACGACGATACCCCCAGAAATGGGCATCTGTACCTAACTACCCTGGATTATTTAGGAGTTTTTTGAGTACTTCTGGCATGGCGAGCGCGGTTTCAGCGGCCTCATAGCCATCTAAATAGGCAGATGCAAGCTCTGACCTGGGGAAACGCTCCAGCAACTCCTTGAACTGAGCTCCATGGTCTGAATACTGAAGGTGAATCGCCTCGTGATACAGGACGTAGTCCAGGGCAAAATCTGGCGCACCTTTGAGGCGATCTGAGATACGAATGGTGCGATCAACGCTTGTGCATGAACCCCAGCGCTCGCGCATAGCCCTCCAAGCCACATCTGCTGGTCGAAGCTCTATCTCAGGGGCGAACTCCTGCAGTAGCTCCCCAATTCGCTCGGCTAAAGCACTCTCACTCATCGTAACGGCAGCCTCTTGGGCGCGGATCTTGGCAACCATCTCCGGCACCATCGCTCGTTCATCTGCCTTGCTCATTCGGGCAGGTATCGAGACGACTATTCGTCCGCCGGCGCGATAGGCCGACACATTTCTCTTTCGGCGCTTTGATCGGATCACGACGATTTCACCCTCTGAGATTCCTGGCAAAGTTGCATCACTATCAAGCTCTGAACCCTCCAGCGATGAGTCATCGATCTGCATGCTCACAAAGGTATCTGCTCACAAATGAATTTTCGGAAACCTCAACCCCGTGTTGAGAGATTTTTCAAAAGAAATAAAACGCATTACAGGAGAAAAAACTGTTTTGTCAATCCGCAGTTCAGTTGATTCTCAGGCAAATTAGAATTACGGTACAACTACGAACTCCTCGGATAACTGTTCTATATCAGCAAGGGGAAGGCTGATACAGAACGAGCGCCCGGGGAGTTCGCTTTTCTTTTTTGACTTTATTTTTCTCAAGAGGTTCCGCCTTTTTAATGACGGAACCTGCAGTGATCCTTATTGAACTCTGCTTCACCATCAGTCAGCGCTGCACAAATGTGTAAGCGCTTTCAGAAGTGTTGACACTACGGTGCGAGCCTGAATTGAAGGGTTGTACCGAGGATAAGTCGTCGGTTATAGCGAGGATAAGTCGTCGGGAATTTCGATACTTCCTAAGTAATTTTCTGGCGTTAATAGATCATCTGCCGAGGGCAAAATTCCACTCCAAATTTGATCGCGCATCTGAATATCTCGTAACTCAGTTACAGATTTCCAAAATGCAGTCGCCTCGCGCGCACGCCGTGGTGACACTTGAAGTCCAAAAAGATTTGCGAAGAGTTGCTGAGTCGGTGCAGATGTTGCACGACGTCGACGCAAAGTTTCTTGAAGAGCTGCAATATTTGGAAGACGATCGCCAGCTGCTTGCGCAACTATTGCTTCATTCCAGCCATCGACAAGTGCAAGAACAGTTTCTAACTTAATGAGCGCTTCACGTTGTGCTGGAGTTTCCTCCGGTGTGAAAATTCCACTGTTGAGTGCAACAGTGAAACTCTCTGGGTTAGTCGGATCAAATTCAGCATCGGTACCGGCGGAAGCTTCGAAAGCATCCTGTGCCTGGCGTTGAATGGCATCCATATCTATATGAATACCTTTTCCGTAATCTGACACTGCTGTGCGAATGTAGGCAACAAGCCAAGGGTTGTGCGCAAAAAGTCGCGCACCTGCGCTCTCACGTAGCGCATGGAAAATACGAATCTCCTCCATAGGAATATCGAGATCCTGACCCCACTCATCTATGTTTTGTGAAACTAGTGCTGGGAAAGCAGAATCAAGAAGAGGCAGGCCGACGTCATGAATGCCTGTTGCGCTACCGGCAAGCATCCCAATTGACTGCCCTAACTGAGTTGCTAACAGCGAACCAATAAATGAACCAAGTGCCGCAGTAATCATCTCTATGGGCATTGGTAATTCAGGAGCAGGATTATCTGAGTCAGGTTCAGTTGCATTTTTTAGCAGATCTGAAATCGCCGTTGATAAACCTAACGCCAATGGTTCAACCAAACTCAGCCATCCACTTAACGTTGTATCTACCCAGTCAGTTCGAGCTAATGTTTTATTTCCACTCGTACTGGTCTGAGGAAAGTAAGTTGCCTCATTGAGCCACAACTCAGCAATTGCACTTGCATCTTCAACTCGCGATACATCATTTGCGCCAATGGGCGCTGATCCCTTAGCTGTCACAAATTTTTTAGAAGTATCGCGAACAATATTTTTTGGTAAGACTTCAGTGTTTGCAGCAAATCCCGCAGGATTAATTCCTATACTCGCAAACTGCGACTGAATCTGTGCTTGTATGGCCGCCATCTGATCCATCATGGCTTTTAACTCTGCCGACTCTTCACCGTTATTTTTCTCAGCGTCATCCGAATCCTCCGGCGTAAAACCAAATGGTGTCATGTGTTAATCCTCCCAGTCATGCAACCATCCAGCGAGCGGATTTCTTCCCCTAGCTGTCGCAGATTTTCCTAGGCACTGTGTCCGAGCATTCTCGGTGCTGTGCTGCGAGCGCGCGTGGCTCACGCTAGGCTATGACCATGTCTACTGCCGCTACAGCCCTGATCTGGTGGGCTGTCCCCGCCATGGGCTTGGTTGGTGCACTCGGTTATGTTTTATGGGTGTCAAAGTTTCAAGGCAAATATCAACAGGAAACTCAACGTTCGGTAGGTCAATTTCAACGTTTTCAAGAATCGTTGCGTGATTCACAAGCTCGCGATGCCGATGCTGTGCTCAATCCCCCAATAATCACAGCCTTAAATTCGCCCAGCGATGTGCACACAAATACGCACCCTGGTTCACACTCTGATGCCCCTGGTGATGCAGCCAGTGGCTCCAGTAGCGATTAGTCCTGCTAAAACTTCTCTCCTGTGCGGTATTCATCACTTCCTAGATTCGTTCTTATAATCCTTTCGCTTTTCCTTGCAATAGCCCTTCTTGCGCCACTTCCATTTGTAATTGTGATGCCAGGAAATGCGCAAAATATTTTCAATAAAATTCTGTCAATCAAAACTCAGAAATCCTATCCGGCGACTGGGCGTCTAGATTTAATGTCAATCAAAGTAACAAATCCCGATTCTTGGATAATCGGCCCAGAGATTATTTACTCCTGGGTGCGCAGTGATGAAGCTGTTTATCCCCGATCTGCAATTTATCCTTCAGGGACCACTGCCAAAAAAGAGGAGAAAAAAGCTGCCGTTGATATGACCAGTTCGCAAAGTAAGGCAACCTCTGCCGCCTTTGCCTTTTTAGCCAACCACCCTGACTATGGCGTCACTCGTGCGCAGTTAATTCCTGCCAACGTCGCTTTTGATGTGAAAAAAACCGGTGGCCCAAGTGGCGGCATGATTTTTGCTCTCGGTGTTATTGAACTTCTTACACCTGAAGATTTGCTTGCTGGCCGCCATATTTCTGGCACTGGAACCATTGCAGCCGATGGAACTATCGGACCTATCGGTGGAATCAATGAAAAGATTGTGGCCGCCAGCCGAGCCGGTGCCGAGCTTTTTCTCGCCCCGTCGGGAAACGCCTCCGAAATCGATCACAGACCAGATGGCATGCGCATAGCCATTGTTTCCACCCTTGCCGAAGCCGTAGCGGCACTCAAGAAGTAAGAGCACCCCTGGGTGCGCTAGCGTATGAGCATGATGAGTAACGTAAATCCGCAGTTTAAATTCAAGCGTCCACGTGGAGTTCTACCTATAACAATAGGAATCCTGGCTGTTCTCGGTACGGCTCTGGTCTCAGTGAGTGGTTTCTACGCTGATTGGCTCTGGTTTAAGTCAGTCAACTTCACTTCAGTGTGGTCCACGATATTAATGACCAAGATTGAATTATTTGTTACCACTGGATTGCTCACTGCCGCCTTGGTGCTTATCAATGTTCGTATTGCTTACAAGCGACGCCCTTTATATGTTCCTATGACAATGGAGGCCGATAACTTAGAACGTTATCGCGCACAGATTGAACCTATCAAGCGTTGGATTGTTCTTGCGCTGAGCGTAGGTCTGTTCTACTTTGCTGGATCATCCGGATCACTATTGTGGTCAACCTGGTTGCAGTTTAAGAACTCAACCGAGTTTGGAATCAAAGACCCACAGTTCAACATGGATGTCTCATTCTTTGCCTTCAAACTTCCATTTTGGCAGACGCTAATTTCGTGGGCAATCTCAACAATTATTTTAGCTATTATCGCATCAGCAATTGTGCATTACCTTTATGGGGGCATTCGTCTACAGGTACAAGAGGATCGCACAACGGTGACTGCTCGCGTGCAACTATCGGTTCTTCTGGGTGCTGTTGTACTTCTGAAAGCTGTTGCATACTGGTTTGATCGTTATCACTTAGCTTTGAAGGAAAGTAAGTTAATCACCGGACTTACCTACACCGACGTGAATGCAGTCTTGCCAGCTAAAGCAATCCTTGCTGCCATAGCCGTTGTATGTGCGCTCTTATTTTTTGCAAATATTGTTCGCCGCTCATGGGTGCTTCCAGCAGCTGGAACCGCGCTCCTTGTTATCTCATCTGTGTTAATCGCCGGAATCTATCCAGGCGCAATTCAAACTTTCCAAGTGAAGCCAAGTGAGTCTTCTAAAGAAGCTCCATATATTCAGCGAAATATCGATGCCACCCGCACCGCCTATGGCCTCGATGACGTCAAAGTGACTGATTATCAAGCCACGCTTACAACCTCTGCGGGCCAGCTTTCTAAAGATGCAGCAACGATTTCAAATATTCGCTTGATGGATCCCAATGTAATCGCAGCCACGTTCCGCCAGTTACAACAAATTAAACCTTATTACACTTTTCCAGATTCACTAGATATTGATCGCTATACGGTTAACGGGGTCAAGCGTGACACTGTTGTGGCTGTACGTGAATTAAATATTGCAGGAAATCCATCACGAAACTGGATTAACGATCACCTTGTTTACACACATGGTTTTGGCTTCGTTGCAGCATTTGGTAATGCCCGAGATGCAGATGGAAAACCATCTTTTGCTGTTGGAGATCTGCCACCTACTAAAGGTTTAGGAACATTCGAGCCCCGCGTTTATTTTGGTGAGAATGTTCCAGATTATTCAATTATCGGTGGCGTAAAGACTGACACTCCAGTTGAATTCGATTATCCAGATGATGCTTCATCTAATGGTCAGAAGAATGTTACCTATTCAGGTACAGGTGGCGTACCAGTTGGCTCATTAGTTAATAAGTTGGTTTTTGCACTTAAGTATCAAGAGCAGCGAATTCTTCTATCATCATTGATTAATAAGGATTCAAAGATTCTCTTTGAACGTAATCCTCGTGATCGTGTCGCAAAGGTTGCACCATGGTTAACGTTGGATGGAGATCCATATCCAGCACTTGTCGATGGAAAGATTCTTTGGATAATTGATGCCTACACAACAAGTGCTGGCTACCCATATTCAAAGCAGACCACACTTTCAAGTGCTACATCAGATGCTTTGACAGCTAATTCATCGGCAGTGACTGCTCAAGGAAACGAGAGCATCAACTACATCCGTAACTCAGTAAAGGCGACTGTTGATGCCTACGATGGCACAGTCACTTTGTACCAATGGGACACCAAAGACCCAGTCCTAAAGACATGGAGCAAAGCCTTCCCTGGCACTGTTGTTCCGAAGTCAAAGATCTCTAAAGATCTCATGTCTCATATTCGATATCCAGAAGACATGTTCCGAGTCCAACGCGAAATTCTTTCGGCGTATCACGTAAAGACTGCTGCAGCTTTTTATGGCGGACAAGATTTCTGGCGCGTACCTCGCGATCCATCAACTTTTGGATCTAATGCCAGTGCTCAACCTCCATATTTCTTAACACTGCAAATGCCAGGAGAGAACAAGCCTGAGTTTGCACTTACTACTCCATTTGTTCCACGAGGTGGGCGTGAAAACTTATCTGCCTTTGCTGTCGTTAACTCTGATGCTGGTCCTAACTACGGAAAAATTACTGTCCTACAACTTCCGCGTAGTACAAACGTTGCCGGGCCATCACAGGTTGCATCGAACTTCGAAGCAAAACCAGAAGTTGCAAACTCGCTATCTCTGCTTCGCCAAGGTGGCTCAGATGTAGTTCTTGGTAATTTGTTAACCCTGCCTGTTGGTGGTGGTTTGTTATATGTTCAACCTGTTTATGTACGAGCAACATCTAACAGCGCTGCATATCCATTACTCCAAAAAGTTCTCGTTTCTTTTGGTGATCAAATTGGTTATGACGACACACTCAAGGGTGCATTGGATCAAGTATTCGGTGGAAACTCTGGTACGACTTCGGGAAGTGGAATCACGACATCCACAACTGGTACAAGTAACGCATCTCTCGCATCTGCACTACAAAGTGCGAAGCAAGCACTCGCCGATGGGCAAGCCGCGCTTGCAAAGGGCGACTTCACTGCATATGGCCGCGCACAAGATCGATTGAAGTCTGCAATTGCTGCAGCTATTGCTGCACAAAGTAAGAAATAACTCGAATTACTGTGTGGATTTGGTCTTTAACTGCTTCGAGCCTAAGATTGCGCTTACCGACGCGGGGTGGAGCAGCTCGGTAGCTCGCTGGGCTCATAACCCAGAGGTCGTAGGTTCAAATCCTGCCCCCGCTACTAGTACGAATATATAAGGGATCTCGTTTGTGGCCAGTCCGCAAGCGAGATTTTTTATTGCAGATTGAGTTGACGCGTTTTCCCACACCAAGGCAAACCTTGACACTCCTTGGCAGTAGTGAATTCACTGGGCGTTAGATTACTATTTCAACAAGGAGGCGGCATGAAGAATAAACAAGTAGTCAGGCGTTCGGCCGCCTTTGGTCTAACGTGCATCTTAGGCCTTACTTTTATTACTGGACTGGCTGGATGTTCTAGTAACTCAACGTCTTCAAATAACGCATCAGATACTCCTCGATCTGCCGTTCCTTACACACCAACATTCGTAGTACCAGCCGACTGTACGCAGACCACAATCCTTGCCACAGTTCTGACAACTGTCCCTAATGCCAAATTTATAGATACGCCGTGGCAACCATCTGCAGGAACTGAGCTTGCCGATGTTTTGAATAATGCTGGTATCGCGTGTACTTACGGCGTTCAATCCGCTGAAATTGGTGCAACCGTGTCATGGGTTAATGAAGCCGGCACGCTCTTTAGTAATCGTGTCTCCGATTGGCTTAAACAAGGTTACAAAAAAGTTGTTTTAGAGAATCACTCAGACGTTGATGCTTACCTCTTGTACAAGCCACAAAGTAAAACACAAGAATTTCATATATGGGAGCTTCACTTCTTAATTAATAAAATGTGGATTACTATCAATGCTTCGTACTTGGACAATCTCAGTGACGCATCTACATTAATTAATTCTGCGATTGCTTCAGTAAACGTTTAAAATAGATTGCTGCATCGCCAATTTATTTAATGCGCAGGGAATTAGTGACAACAAATACCGATGACATAGCCATGGCAGCTGCCGCATAAATTGGCTGTAAAAGACCAAGCGCCGCAATTGGAATTCCAATAACGTTATAAACAAGTGCCCATCCCATATTCAGGCGGATGATTTTTAATGTTTTCTTGGCTAACTTCAGCGCATCAATAACGCTGGCTAATCCTGAATTCATCAAGGTTATATCGGCACTTGAAATGGCGGTATCCGTTCCAGTGCCCATAGCCATTGATAAATCTGATGCAGTAAGGGCGGCGGCATCGTTAATGCCATCACCGATCATTAATACACATCGTCCCTCTGACTTTAATCGCTCGATAATCTGCAACTTAGTCTCGGGTAATGCCGCTGACACCACGTGGGCCGAATCAATTCCTACGGCCTGTGCAACGGTTGCTGCCACTTCAGGACTATCCCCTGTTACTAACCAGGCAGTTATACCAAGGCTGATGAGTTCAGAAACCGTGTGTGCAGCATCTTCTTTTAATTGATCCCCAACGGCGAAGACTGCTAAAGCTACGCCGTCCCAAGCAAGAACTGAGACAGTGAGCCCAGCTTCTTGTGCATGTGCAACCGCTAACTTTATTTCAGGATGAAAGTCAGTACAACTATGTGCGACCGCTGCGGGTGAACCGATAAGTACTACAGGTGATAGTTCTCCACAATGGACGCGACCTGCAGCCCCTGAACCTGGTGTAACTGCAAAATCTGAAACTTCTAGATTTGTTGCGCCACCTGCAAGTGCATAGCGAGTAATTGCTAACGCTACTGGGTGAGAATTAAGAGTTTCGATAGCAAGGGCTGAAGAGAGAATTGTCTTTTCATTCACTAAGGATGCAAAAGATGTACCAAGAACTTTACCTGCTGACAATGAAAGCGTCGCCTCTTGAATCTTCATTACCCCGTGCGTCAAAGTTCCAGTTTTATCAAAAACAACCGTATCGACAGTGCGTGCAACTTCTAGAACACGCGGTTCGCGCAAAACAATTCCGCGTCTAGCTCCACGGCCGGATGCAACGAGAAGGGCAACGGGTGTTGCAAGTCCAAGCGCGCATGGACATGCGATGACCAACACTGTAATTGCAATTGAGATTGAACGAGTAAGCGTGTGACCCGAGTAGTACCAACCTGCAAAAGTTCCAATCGCTACGAGAGTTACGACTGGAACAAAAACGGCACTAATGCGATCTGCTAAGCGTTGAATTGGAGCTTTAGTTCCCTGTGCGCTAATCACCATGGCGGTAATACGGGCTAATTCGGTATCTTTTCCAATTCTTGTCGCACGCACAATCAGGCGTCCATTGTGATTAATAGCCGCACCAATAACTTGGGATCCAGGGTGAACATCAATTGGCTTGGATTCTCCAGTCAACATGGAGTTATCTACTGCGCTTTCGCCCTTAATAACAATTCCATCGGTTGCAATTCGATCACCTGGACGAACTTCAAACTCATCACCTATTTGTAGCTGTTCAATAGGAACAATAAGTGGAAAACCGCCGCGAATAATCGTGACCTCTTTAGCACCAAGTGCGAGTAGAGATGACAGAGCTTCACCAGCTGCAGATTTTGCTCGTGTTTCTAAGTATCTGCCAAGAATCACAAAGAAAATTACTCCTGCAGCGACTTCCGTGTAAACATCTCCAGCTCCTGTTGAGTTTGCATAGATAGACCATGCAAATGCGGCGAGTGAACCCATCGAGATTAAATTATCCATTGTTGGATGTTTAAGGTTACGAAGTGCTGCCCGGTGTATTGGCCAAGCAATAATCAGAACGACTGGCGCACTAAGAGCAATTACTAACCACGCAGTTGCTGAGTACAGCGGGCGAGCCAAAGAATGTGAATCAAGTTGATTGATAATCCACATATCGATCTGGTGATGCCATGACATAACCATTGAAATTGCAACAGCTGGTGCGGAAAAGATAAATGCAAAGAATAAAGCTTTCGCAGACTTCTTGTTGTGCAAAGTGATGGCCTGACCATCAGCTAAAAGTGAGGCTTTATATCCAGCTTTTTCAACAACCTTCACTAGATCTTTTACGTTCATCTCGCTGGGAGCCAAAATATGAGCGGTTTCAGTGGCAAAATTGATGGTTGCGCTAACACCAGCTACAGCATTGAGAGCTTTTTCAACGGTGTTCACACACGAAGAACACGTCATTCCTTCGATTGACAGTGTTGTAGGTTCTAAGACGGTGCTCATGGATTTAAACCTTCTACGACTGGACTATGTAGCACTTTATTAGTTGATACACCGCTACCACCAAAGGGTCCTGCTGTACCTGACGTATTTGAAAATACACCGCCTGCTTCACGAACAATAATATCTAGGGCAGCCATATCCCACAGTGCAAGCGATGGCTCAATTGCAACATCTACTGCGCCTTCGGCAACTAACATGTGTGACCAGAAATCTCCCATGCCACGTGTACGCCATGCATTTGCAAGCATTTCTTGAAAAGCTTTTAACTTATCTCCAAAGCCAATAAAATCGGAGTAAGCGATTGATGCATCGCTCAGAGTTGAAACTTGAGACACTGAAATCTTTTTAGTTGCTCCATTAAATGTTACAAATGCACCCTGGCAAGATGATGCAAACCAACGCCGTGATAGCGCTGGCGCACTTGCAATTCCAACGACAACTTCTTGACATCCATCCTCATGAACTTCAACTAAAGCAATAAGGCAGGCCCATGTAGGAACTCCGCGCATGAAGTTCTTTGTTCCATCAATCGGATCTATAACCCAATACCGTTTAGCACCTTTTATATCTGTACCAAACTCTTCGCCTAATAATCCATCATTTGGGCGATGCTTTGACAACGCTTCGCGTATCGCAGTCTCAACCGCACGATCTGCATCGGTGACTGGAGTGTTATCTGGCTTTGTTGTAACAACTAAATCTAAGGATTGATACCGATCCAACGCAATTTCATCAGCAATATCGGCTAGCAGATGTGCAAGAGCTAAATCTTCTGCGTAGTTATCGGTACTCATAAGGCTTTAATCCTATTCCTCAATCGAGGTGACGGTTTGATCTTTTACCGCCAATAATGAACGCAGGCTAGCCAAGCGGGCGCTGCGCTCTGGGTCACTTACTCCACCAGGGGCCGCCCAAGCATCTAGTGAACATGAGCTTTCGGAGTGCGAGCAGTTAGATAGGCAGTTAGCGGCGACTTCAGATAAATCTGTAAATGCATCAACGATTCGATTAGGGTCGATGTGGGATAAACCAAAGGCTCTAATGCCGGGCGTATCAATAATCCAGCCTTCACTTGTCGCAAGCGGCAGTGCAATCGCACTCGATGACGTATGGCGACCACGGCCTGTAGCAACGTTCACATCTCCAGTTAAGCGATCGGCTTCCGGCACCAGAGCATTAATGAGCGTCGATTTACCAACTCCTGAATGGCCAACCAAGACGGATATTTTTCCTGCAAGCATTGCGTGGAGAGCTACTAAATCGCTCTCTCGTGTTGGACTTTTTATAGCGGTATGCACAATCTCTACATCTAATTTTGCATATTCAGCTAAAAACTCTGGAACTATTCCCAAATCTGTTTTGGTGACAATTAATTTTGGAGTAATTCCTTCAGTAAAGGCAGATACTAAAAACCGATCTATAAGTCCGCGTCGAGGTTCTGGATTACTTGCCGCAACAACAATTACAAGTTGATCGATATTTGCAACAATTGTTCGTTCAACTTGTGCAACATCGTCAACGGTTCTACTCAAAGAGTTTCGGCGCTCTTGAACATGCACGATTCGTGCAAGGCTTCCTTCACTTCCGCTTACATCGCCGACAATTGAAACGTTATCGCCTACTACTACTGATTTTGGACCGAGTTCACGCGCGCGCATTGCAGTAATAACTACCCCAGCTTCGGTGATGCATGTCTGTCGTCCACGATCAACAGTTGTGACTAATGCAGAAATCGCTTCCGTATGACTTGGACGATCTTTACTGCGTGGTCGTGTACTTCTTGCCGGGCGAATTCGAGCATCGGATTCATCATATTCACGTGGACTCATGAATGACACCTAAACAAGTAAGGAGCTCCATAAGCCTGGGAAATCCGGAAGTGTTTTGCGTGTAGTTGCAATATTTTCAATGTTTATATCGGGCACAACTAAGCCAATAACTGCGCCGGCTGTAGCCAAACGGTGATCATCGTAGGTATGAAAAACACCACCATGCAAAGGCGCAGGAGTTATTTCTAGAGAGGTCTCATGTTCTAAAACATTTCCACCAAGTGCATTTATCTCACGAGTTAATGCGGCCAGACGATCTGTCTCATGTAAACGTAAATGGCCTATTCCTCGAAGATGTGATGGGGAATCTGCAAGAGCAGCTAGTGCTGCAATAGAAGGGGTGAGCTCGCCAACATCATGTAAATCAATATCGATACCGTGAATTTCTCCTGCACTTGCAAGAGTAAGACCGCGTTCGCTCATGGAGACGCTTGCACCCATGGACGCTAATATCGATCGCAGCTGATCACCTGGTTGAGTCGTATGTGTGGGCCAATCTGCAATTGTGACACTTCCACCACAGACCATTGCAATTGAAAGAAATGGCGAAGCATTTGAAAGATCAGGTTCAATTACTAGGTTACGGCCATGCAATGCTCCGGGCTTTACGCTCCAACTATTCGTACCTGAATTCACGCTGACATCGGCGCCAAAATCTCGCAACATAGCAACTGTCATATCGATATGTGGCATGGATGGAAGTGCATCACCTTTGTGAGTAACAACAATTCCATTCTCAAAACTAGGTGCAACTAATAAGAGTGCTGATAAAAACTGGCTAGATGCACTGGCATCAATTGTTAATGCGCCACCAGGTATTTTCCCTTTTCCATGCACAATCATGGGCAAGCTATACCGGCCACCATGATCAATCTCAACACCTAACTCCTCTAGGGCTTTAATTACCGGGCCAAGTGGGCGTTCATAGGAACGAAGATCTCCATCAAATGAAATCGCACCGTTGGCGAGTGCTGCAAGTGGCGGCAAGAAACGCATAACAGTTCCAGCATTTCCAACATCTACGCGTGCTGGGCCACTCAATGGCGCTGGACTAAGGGTTAATTGAAATTCGATCTCACCGTTAACCTCAATATTATTTTCAACGATTCCAATTCCAAGATTCTGTAACCCTTGAACCATTAATTCGCTATCGCGAGAAACAAGGGGTCGACGAAGTGTCGTCGGTGAATCAGCTTGCGCCGCCAAAATAAGTGCGCGGTTGGTTACAGATTTTGATCCAGGAATGACGAGTGATACATCTACTGGCCGCGCACCGCGAAAGATCGCGGGCCAGAGTGACTCGTTTTTATTCATTGATTAAGTCTATCCTTAACGCATGTGTGGTCGTTATGCGCAATCGGCCGATATGCGCGAACTCATGGAGCAATTTGAGGTCACAGGGGCATCTCCATCCCAATCACTTCCGGCCAATTGGAACATTGCGCCTACCAATCCGATTTATATCGTTCGCGCCGATCAACTCGATGCTGGTAAAACCGAGTTAACAACACTTTCCTGGGGTCTGGTTGCTCCATGGCTAACAAATATCAACGAGGCGCGTGCCTCCCAATCGCGGGCGATTAATGCGCGCAGTGAATCAATCCATGAAAAACCCACATTCCGGAGTGCATTTAAATCCACGCGCTGTCTAATTCCCGCGGAGGGATATTACGAATGGGCAACTGCCTTGGGTTCCTACTCGCCGAAGCAACCTTTTTATATTCAGGCAAAAGATTCGACGCAGTTACCAATAGCCGGAATTTGGAGCAGTTGGCGTGCGCCCACTGGAGAGATAATTAATAGTGCTTCCATTATTACCCAAGAAGCGCAATCACATTTAGCAGAAATTCACAGCCGGATGCCGGTTTTTATGCCACGAGATCGCTGGCAGGAATGGCTGAACCCACAGAACAATGATGTGGAGCACATCAAATCTTTAATGCAGGTCGACTCGCCAACATCTAACCTTAAAGCCGTTCCGGTTTCACGGGACGTTAACTCTGTTGCAAATAATGGAAAAAAGCTAACGGCAGAAATTGCGTTAGGTGCGCCAGAAACGCTCTTTTAGCGATAGCCTTTTGCCGATATGACATCGACAGATTTGGTTAAGGAGAGCGCGGCAGATCGTGCCGTTCGCTTTGAGCGCGATGCCCTTGTTTTTACAAATCAGTTATACGCCGCTGCCCTTAGATATACCAAGAATCCACATGATGCTAAAGATTTAGTGCAAGACACATATCTGAAAGCCTTTTCCTCATTTCATCAATTTGAACCCGGCACAAATTTAAAGGCATGGCTCTATCGCGTCTTAACTACGACTTTTATTAATACGTATCGCAAAGATCAACGTCGTCCTCAGATTTCTGGTGGTGAGATTGAAGATTGGCAATTAGCCGATGCCGCATCACACACAAGTAATTTGGGTAAATCGGCTGAAGTCGAAGCCCTTGAGAATTTGCCAGATAGCGATATTAAGCGTGCGCTACTTGAAATTCCTGAAGAGTTTCGTATCGCTGTGTATCTCGCCGATGTTGAAGGATTTTCCTACAAAGAAATCGCTGACATTGTTGGCGTTCCAGCAGGCACTGTTATGTCACGACTGCATCGGGGAAGAAAACAGCTGCGCGAGCGGTTAACTGAGTATGCAAAAGATCTTGGGTATTCGGTTAAGCCCGCCAAGGCATCAAAGGAGGAGACTCCATGAGCGCCTACGAAATTGGACCATGTAATCAAATTCTGAACTCTTTTGTACTTCTTTTAGAGGGAAACATCGATGTTCTAACGGTTAATACGATTGATCTTCACTTGTCGTCGTGCCCTAATTGCACTGCGGAACTAGAGCATGAGCGCGCTATGCACTCACTTCTTCAAGAGGTATTGCGACGCACTTGTAACGAAGTCGCACCGGATGATCTCCATGATTCGATTTATCAGCAGATTCACGCTCAATCAGCTGGTGCATTTACGACTGAAGTCATCACTGAGTTCACAATGACTGAGATTTCAATTGAAATTGATGAGTTTGGAAATATCGAGCACCGTGAAGTAACTATTGAACATACCGAAGAGATTCGATACCAAGATGGCATCTCAGATAGCGATAAGAGTTAAGCGATGCTGTCAGTAGAGCAGATTGTTGGAGCTGTAGGTTTTTCGGTCATGTCCGTGCGTCCAGGTGATACATCGGTGGCTTTAGGTGTTGGCGATTTACCAATTGTTGATCAGTCTCAGCTATTAAATTTGATGGAGCATGCAGCAGTAATTTCTTTGGATGAGTATTTAGAATCTGGTGAAACAACAATCGCAATAAGCAGCGAATTGATCTCCCTTAGCCCAGCCTCTATTGGTGCTGAACTGCGAGCGACTTCACGATGTATTGAGTTCGAAAATAAAGAGTTAACTTTTGAATGTGAAATATATGAAGGTGAACGACAAGTCGCAGCTGCGATGATAAAAAGAGCGACGGTCGAGCGAGTATCTTTCCTCGCACGAACCGCCGCTCAATCGTTGATCTCTTAATTACTTCTTTTCTTGCCAGTTTTTGATGTAAGGATTACGCCTTCTTAGTCGCCCAGAAAATCTCTGCGATTTCATCAATCTTTGCGATTAATGAGTCAGCGACAGCAACATCTTGAGTGCCCTTTGTGCCTGCAGCCCCAGCCAACTTTGTCGCCTCATTGAAAAGTGAGTGCAACTGAGGGTAGGCCTCAAAGTGTGGTGCCTTGAAATAATCGGTCCAGAGAACCCATAGGTGCTCCTTTACTTGATGCGAACGCTCTTCTTTTATCGCAACTGAACGTGAACGGAAATCAGCGTCAGTATTTGCTGCATATTTTTCCATGCAAGCCTTTACAGAAAGAGCCTCAATCTTTGCTTGGGCTGGATCGTAAACACCACATGGAAGATCACAGTGCGCATAAACAGTTGTCTTGGGTGTAAACATGGTCAAAACTCCTTTATATATATTCGCGTGAAACTTCTACTGGTGCCAGACTACCGTTCGTGAGCAAATTTGGCACAGTCATGGTCTCGGGCAACTCAATGGCTCCTACGTACAACGATGGCGATTGGCTGTTGGTTGCATGGATGCCTGAAGCACCAGATCAAGTCCCACTGGGCAGCATCGCCGTTATTGAACGCGACAATTACCCAGGAATCTTTCTTGTTAAGCGGATTCAAAAAGCACATGCAGGTAATTACTGGGTTGAGGGTGACAACAGTGAGAGCACAGATTCGCGAACATGGGGTTGGATCACACCAGCAGAAATAGTGGGTCGTGTTTTATTTAGGTACCGTAAAAAGAAAGTGTGACTAGCGAGTAAAAGCTTCTAGCATCAATGCTTTTTGCTCATCCTCATGCAAGTGATGATTTCCTGTTGCTGGAGATGCAGTTGCACGTCGAGAGACTCGACGCAAAATGCGAGATCCAAATCCATGTCCACCATGTTGTTCTGATGTGCGCAAGGCAATGTGAGACCAAGGGCCCTGATTTGCTGGCTCATCTTGAACCCACAGTAAATTAGCGTCAGGGTGCTTGTTTGCTTCGGCAACCATTTCATTGATTGGAAGTGGATAGAGAAGCTCTACGCGAACAATTGCAGTAGAAGTTTCACCAAGCTTTGTTCGCTCAGCAACTAGGTCGTGATAAACCTTGCCGGAACAGAAAATAACACGAGATGCATGTGTAACCGAGTCATCGCTGATTACAGGTTGGAAATATCCACTTGTGAAATCAGAGATTGCTGATGCTGCAGCGCGCAGGCGAAGCATCGATTTAGGTGTGAAGATAATGAGCGGTCTGCGAGCTGGATTCTTCGCATGCCAGCGTAATAAGTGGAAGTACGACGCTGGATTAGAGGGTTGCGCCACAGTCATATTCTGTTCTGCGCATAGCTGTAAATAACGCTCAATACGTGCAGAAGAGTGATCTGGACCTTGTCCTTCATAACCATGTGGCAGCAATAGAACTAATGATGAACGCTCGCCCCACTTTTGCAGGGCAGAAGAGATAAATTCATCAATAACTGTTTGTGCGCCATTGGCAAAGTCACCAAATTGACCCTCCCACAGAACTAAGGCGTCATCACGCTCAACGCTATAGCCGTATTCAAAGCCCATTGCTGCGTATTCACTAAGTAATGAGTCAATGACAAAGAAGTGGTTTTCATCTTGATTAAGGGCACGTAGAGGTGTCCACTCATTTCCATTTTCTTTATCAATAATGACCGCATGGCGATTACTAAATGTTCCACGTCGCGCATCTTGACCCGCAAGGCGAATTGAATAATCCTCTTTAAGAAGAGAACCAAAAGCCAACATTTCTCCAGTAGACCAATCGATTGTTGCATCGTTGAGTGATTCAACGCGTTTGGCTAGTTGAGGCAAAAGCTTAGGGTGAACACTGAATCCTTCTGGAACCGCTAATTGAGTAGCTGCGATTTCGTGCGCCAAACTTTCGCTAATTGATGTAACGATTTCATCGGCCTCTGGTGCAACCGGTGCCTTAAAGTTTGGATCGGTTTGAGTTTCAAGATTATTTACTGCAGCAAAGACAGCTTCGAGTTGGGCTTGGTAATCGCGTGCGACTTCTTCTGCCTCTTCAGCGGTTATATCTCCTCGGCCAATCAATGCCTCAGTAAATAGAGTTCTCGTTGATCGCTTAGCATCGATTAATTTATACATCAGTGGCTGAGTAAAGCTTGGCTCATCACCCTCGTTGTGACCGCGACGGCGGTAACAGACCATGTCGATGACCACATCTTTATTAAATGCTTGACGATATTCAAATGCCAGGCGCGCAATTCGAACACATGCCTCAGGATCATCGCCATTGACGTGGAAAACTGGGGCTTGAATGATCTTGGCAAAGTCTGTCGAATACGTTGATGTGCGAGATGCGATAGGTGAAGTAGTGAATCCAACTTGGTTATTAACCACAATATGAATTGTTCCACCAGTGCGATATCCGGCTAACTGTGAAAGCTGAAGAACCTCGGCATTAACGCCCTGGCCAGCAAAAGAGGCGTCGCCATGAAGCAAGATTGGAAGTACGGAGTATGCATTCTTAATATTTAGTTTGTCCTGCTTAGCGCGAACAATTCCCTCTAGAACTGGGTTTACAGCCTCTAAGTGTGAAGGATTTGCCGCCAAATAAATTTTGGTCGTTGCGCCAGAGATAGAAGTAAAGACGCCTTCAGTTCCTAAGTGGTACTTAACATCTCCAGAGCCTTGGACCTGGTTATCAGCGTAATGACCTTGGAATTCTTGAAAAATCTGTCCATATGACTTTCCTGCAACGTTGGCTAGAACATTTAAACGTCCGCGGTGTGGCATTCCAATACAAACTTCATCTAAGCCGCGATCGGCAGCGCTAGATAGAACTGCATCGAGCAATGGAATAACGGACTCTCCGCCTTCGAGTGAGAAACGCTTTTGTCCAACAAACTTAGTCTGCAAGAAAGTCTCAAAGGCTTCAGCACTATTAAGTTTATAGAGCACCCGTAAATGTTCATCGTGTGGGAATTTATCGGGAGTTACTTCAACTCTTTCTTGAATCCACTTACGTTCTATCGGGTTCTCAATATACATATATTCAACGCCAACTGTGCGGCAATATGAATCACGAAGGATTCCAAGAATTTTGCGAAGTTGCATAAACTTTTGCCCACCAAAATCACCAGTGGCAAATTCGCGATCGAGATCCCAGAGAGTTAATCCATGAGTAACGACATCAAGATCAGGGTGTGAGCGTTGCTTGTATTCCAACGGATCAATATCTGCCATCAAGTGTCCGTGCGTACGATAGGCCGCAATGAGCTGCTGAATTCGTGCAGTTTTATTAATCTGATCATCTTTAGCGAATTCAAAATCTTTTGCCCAACGGATTGGCTCATAAGGGATTCGTAGCGCTGCGAAAATCTCATCGTAGAAGCCTTCTGCGCCAAGCAAATACTCATGCATGCGGCGTAAGAAATCACCAGACTGTGCACCTTGAATTACGCGGTGATCGTAGGTGCTTGTGAGGGTAACAACTTTACTAATTGCCATTCGAGCCAAAGTTTCATCACTTGCACCGTGGAATTCAGCTGGATAATCCAGTGCTCCAACGCCAAGAATTAAGCCCTGCCCTTGCACTAAACGTGGAACTGAATGGACGGTACCAATGGTTCCAGGATTGGTGATGGACATCGTTGTTCCAGCAAAATCTTCAACAGCTAAAGCCCCAGTGCGCGCTTTTTTGATCACGGCTTCATAAGCACCCCAGAACTGTGCGAAATCTAAACCTTCGCATCCTTTAACTGAAGGAACTAAGAGTTGACGTGATCCATCTGCTTTAGCTAAATCAATTGCAATACCCAAGTTGATATGTTCTGGATGACCAACTGCGGGCTTTCCATCAAGATCGCCAAAGAAAGAGTTCATCTCTGGCATCGCTCGAACGGCTCTGATCATTGCATAAGCGATGATGTGGGTGAATGAAACTTTTCCACCGCGTGCACGCTTCATGTGATTATTAATAACAATTCGATTATCAATCATTAACTTAGCAGGCACTGCACGTACCGATGTCGCCGTTGGAACTGATAGCGATGCTTCCATACTTTGAACGACACGGGCCGAAACTCCGCGGATTGGTTCAAGAGTTGAAGCACTTGGAGTTATTAACACTGGAACTGGTTTAACAATTGGATCAGCTGGTGTTGGTTGAGGCGTAGCTGTGTCTCTAACAATTGGTTGTTGAACTGGCGCGACGCTCGCAGGTGCAGCGGGTGTTGGTGCTGCGACTACAGCTTCAACTGGTTGCGCTACTGCTGGCTTAGATGGTGTTTGTTGTTGAGCTTTTGGAACAGGTGGAACACCTTTAGAAACTGGGTTACTAGGCGAAGCGCTGACTCCTGATTGCGAAGGAGCCGATCCTGGTTTATTGGTTTTAAAATACTCTATCCATGCTGGGTCAACTGAAGTTGGGTCTGCTAAATAATGCTCGTACATCTCATCGACGAGCCAATCATTTGCTCCAAAATCCTGTGCCGACACTGGCAAACTCCTTCTTGACCTGGATTACACCTAAGCCTATCGGCTGATATGCGTGCCCTGAAATCAAATACGGCCCTCACGGGGCGAGATAGGCCACAATTTCCTGGCCGTGGGCCTTAAAAGTTAAAGCCGGCTACTCAGGAATGGCTCGAAGGGCTGCGACCAAAGTTGCTACTGCGAGCATGGCTAGAGGAACTGCCACGAGCCATAACCCTGCCTGAATTTGATAGGAGACGACTCCGAGAGCAATTAAATTTGCGAGCACCGCAGGTGAACGACCAAAGTATTTTCCCCGACGATATCCGATCGCAGAAGCGGCCAAACCGCCACTACCTAATACCGCAAATAGGAGATCACCGAGCAGTGGCTTGAATTCAAAAGTATCTGCAGTCGCCGTTAGGGCAATCAACCAGATTCCGAGCCCAGCAATGATCGCTGATTCAAGTGCGAGTAGGGATGCCACTACGGCGCGGGCCTTAGCTGCCTTGGAAGAATCTTGTGCCATGGAGGAAAGATTAACTCATCTGGGCAATCACAGCCCACTATTTTCCCACGATGGGATCCATGATTCGCAGACTCATTTGGCAGCACCCTCATTCTTTTATGAGCAGTTGCGACGTGAAGTGGCTCTGTCGCTACGCTCAACAATTAATTTTAGTGTCATAAAAGTTGTTTTTAATAAATTGGATGCCCAAGGAATAGTAACAGCGATAGGAGCAGCAGATATTTTGCATTTCTCGTGTGAGCTACAAATGTTGACACGCACCGAGGATTGCATTGGTCGAATTGGAATCAACGAATGCCTCATCATTATTAGTGACGGCAAAAGCTCCGCAGAACATCTCATTGAAAGGCTTCATGCCGCTACATCATTGACTGTCGATCATACGCTTGAGATTTCAATCTCAATGGTGACCTCTTCTACTGGTGAGAGTGGATTGAATCTGCTCAATCGCCTCGATCGTGAACCGTTATCCACCTAGTAGTGGTCCATTAAAGAGATATGTCAGTAACCGACCTAGATTTCCTGCATGAACCTAGACCTTGATATAACTTTCGGAGCAATTGCAGATTTCATGAAAGATCCAACTGTTGAAGAGATTTGGATTAACTCCCCTGAACGTATCTTTATTGCACGTTCAGGCCGTAGCGAACTTACGAATCTGCTGCTAACTGCCGACGATGTTAGAAATATTGTCGAACGTGCACTGATGTGGAGCGGTAGGCGTCTAGACCTTTCGCACCCATTTGTTGATGCACGATTACCAGATGGTTCTCGTTTACACGTGGCAATCCCTGAAATCACAGCGACTCATTGGGCGGTCAATATCCGCAAGCATCTAATGGGAAATATGACTATCGATGACCTTGTCGAAAAAAATGTAATGACCTCTTCCATCGCAACAGCCCTGAAGAATTCAGTACGGGCTGGGCTAAATATTTTAGTCAGTGGTGGAACTCAGGCCGGTAAAACAACAATGCTGAATGCCCTTGCGGGAGCTATCCCACGTAGTGAGCGTGTTGTAACAATCGAAGAAGTATTTGAACTAAGCCCACAACTACCAGACGTAGTCGCACTACAAACGCGCAGTGCTAATTTACAGGGCGAAGGTGAGATTCCACTGCGGAGATTGATAAAAGAGTCGCTAAGAATGCGACCTTCGCGAATAATCGTCGGTGAGGTCCGAGAAGCTGAGGCCCTTGACCTTCTTATTGCGCTTAACTCTGGCTTGCCTGGAATGGGCACGCTGCATGCTAATTCTCCCCGAGATGCGATTGTAAAACTGCAAACTTTGCCACTTTTAGCCGGTGAAAATATTTCGCACAAATTTATTGCGCCAACTGTCGCATCGGCGTTTGACTTAATTGTTCACGTATCTCTAGATCAATCAGGCAAGCGACGCATCAAAGAAATTGCCGCACTTACGGGGCGATACGAAAACGATCGAGCAGAAATAGAAACTCTGTGGAGCTGGAACGGTAGAGAGTATGAATGTGGGGTTGGAACTCTGCCTCACGCCGATAAATTTGCAGGTATAGGTGTACCTCTTGAATCTTGGTGGCGCACATGAAAATCAAATTGCGGGCAGCTGCAATCTCCTCCATAACGTGCGCGCTTATATTTCTCTTTACTGGTTCACTTTCAATTTCATGTGCTTTTGGCGTACTCGCCGCTGGAATATCTTTCAT
>Ga0214919_10003866_pt1 | contig 22280 bp, 20 predicted proteins | sample LL1503_MetaG_FD_177994 | JGI IMG/M metagenome (GOLD analysis project Ga0214919, IMG submission 177994) | Freshwater microbial communities from Lake Lanier, Atlanta, Georgia, United States - LL-1503 | ecosystem: Environmental > Aquatic > Freshwater > Lake | place: USA: Georgia | collected... | reverse complement strand
TAACTGCCCCCTTTTTTATTACCACAATACCATCCTTCACGGTATATAAAGGGTGGTCAATTTTCTCAAGATGTGGGCCTCCTTTAATTTGTACATCATTGCCAATCGAACAATTTTTATCAACGATTGCATCTTCAATCACACAACGCTCCCCAATACCCAAGATGGGTTGCCCTTTTTCATTTTTTTGATTCATCTGAGGAATGGTTTCATAATAGTCACATCCCATGATGTAGGAATTTTTAATCACGGTATCCTTCCCAATTCTGGAACGAATTCCAATCACCGACTTGGTGATGGATGCTGCATGTATAATGGATCCTTCTGCAACAATTGCATTTTGAATTTGTGTGCCGCTAATTTTTGCGGGCGGCAACATTCTTGATCTTGTATAAACGGTTTGTGCACTATCAAATAAATTAAACTGCGGTATTTCGTCTGTCAATGAAATATTAGCTTCAAAGAAAGAATAAATATTTCCTATATCTGTCCAATAACCTTCATGCTGATAGCTTAACACTTTATAATTAGAAATGGAATCTGGAATAATCTCCTTCCCAAAATCGGTCGCATTGGGATGCACTTCATTCAAAAATTCATATAAAATTTCTTTATTAAAAACATAGATGCCCATGGAGGCCAAATAATTTCTGCCCTGTGATTGCATCAACGCACCCGTATCACTTACCCATTCGGATAAAATTTCTTTTTTGGGTTTTTCTATAAAGGAGGTAATTACTTGTGATTGATTGGATTTTAAGATACCAAACTCTGGGGCCTCTCTTTCCGTCACTGGAATGGTTGCAATGGTTAATGCCGCACCACTATTTTTATGCGCTTCAATCATCACACTAAAATCCATTTGATATAATTGATCCCCACTTAATATTAATACATATTCAAAATCCATTTTTGCCAAATGTCGCAAGGATTGTCTTACCGCATCTGCAGTACCTTGAAACCATCCTGGATTGTCTGGGGTTTGCTCAGCAGCTAAAATATCTACAAAGCCTGAACTAAACGCACTAAAATGATAGGTGTTTTTAATGTGCTGATTTAAGGAAGCAGAGTTAAATTGTGTTAATACAAAAATTCGATTCAAATTGCTATTGATACAATTACTAATTGGGATATCTACCAAACGGTATTTGCCTGCAATGGGCACGGCCGGCTTGGATCTACTTGCAGTTAATGGATATAACCTTGAACCTGCGCCACCGCCTAAAATAATAGCGACAGTTTGTTTTGCAAATACAGCCATAACGAATAGTTTATAATTTAATAATTGAATTTATAATGATGCATACATTTTTTTATATGCAAGTACCACTGACTCCCAACTATGATCTATTTCCATACATTGTTGTATCAATTTAGTCATTTTTGCTTTATCCTTATATAATTCAATGGCTCTTTCTACAGAATGAACAATATCGTTTTCATCTGCATTTAGAAATTTAATCCCAAAACCTGCTGGATCACCCATATCTATCACTGTATCATGTAATCCCCCAGTATCTCTGACCATTGGGATGGTACCATAGCGCAATGCATACATTTGATTCAAGCCACAAGGCTCCACCCGACTTGGCATTAATAAAAAATCAGCACTTGCATAAGCATCATGACCAATGGCTTCATCATACCCTATCCAGCAATTATAATTTTCAGGATATAATTGTTTTAAATAATTCAATGCTGATTCAACAGCAGTATCCCCTGCTCCAATAACAAAAAAATTAGCGCCCCCATTTGTTTTATCTAAAGCATGTTGAATGGCCCCGGGCAAAACATCCGCAGCTTTCTCTCCCACCAACCTTCCTATAAATACAATCAATGGTTTATTAATATCTAAATTATATTTGGAACAAAGTGCTTCTTTGTTTTTTTGCTTTCCTAATAATGCCGTTTCCTTATTATAATGATACTGGATCATTAGATCAGTATTAGGATCCCATAATTCGACATCAATCCCGTTTAAAATCCCCAAACATTTGGCTTGCTCATTTTCAAATAATGATTCCAAACCTGCGGACTGGTATTTTAATTGCGCCATATAAGTTTCACTTACCGTGGTTACTTTATCCGCACATTTAATCCCAGTGGCTAATGAATTTATATATCCATCCCATTCCAATAATCCTTGTTTCCAAGAATCCCATCTTGGCAGTAAACTACTTTTTTCCCAACCCATCGAACCCTGGTATTGTGCATTGTGAATGGTCAATACTGTTTTAATTGAACTTAGTTTTTGATAATCATGGCAGTAACGCATCATGAATGGTAACAGCCCCGCTTGATGATCATGACAGTGCAACACATCGGGTAAAACCGCCCAATGCGATAACCAATTTAAAACGGACACTTGAAATGCTAAAAAACGACTAATATCATCATCGTACCCATAAATTTTAGGCCGATCTAATACACCATTGATATCTACCAAAAACAAGGAATAGCCTAATTTACCTGTTTGCTCCTTAATAATGGTGTAATCAAATTGCCAATCCCCTAAATTCATTTTCCCTTTAAAAATGGTATCCCAGGAATTACCTTTTAAAAAAGGGGTATCATACATAGGCATGACTACCATGGAATCATCGCCCATTTTTTTTTGATACTTAGGCAAAGCCCCAACGACATCGCCCAATCCACCTGCCTTTGCCATTGGATAACACTCTGCGCTTACATGTAAAACTATCATTTATGAAAGTTCATTTAATATTAAATTTACTAAAAATATCATTGAATATCAATAAAATATTTAATGATTGATTTGACCTAAAATGAACATTTAATTATTATTTTAAGTATTTTACACAATCGAAAAAAGATAACCGATTAAACTAACGAATTTTATGAGCCAAACCAAACAACCCACCAACACAGGTGCATTAAGTACCCTAGTTCTTGTTTTCTTCTTTTGGGGATTTATTGCCGCCTCCAATAGTATTTTCATCCCATTTTGTAAAACCCATTTCAACTTAAGTCAATTTGAGTCTCAATTGATTGGTTCTGCGTTTTATGGTGCTTACTTTATTGGTTCTTTAATTTTATTCTTATGCTCTAACCTAATTGGGTATGACATTTTAAATAAGATTGGATATAAAAAAGGCATTATCTATGGTTTGTGGATTTCAGTGGTTGGGGCATTACTTATTATACCTGCAGCCAATGCAAATTCGTTCCCAGCAATTTTGGCTGCATTTTTTGTGGTGGCATTGGGATTTTCATTACAACAAACAGCTGCGCAACCTTTTGCTATATTGTTAGGTGACCCAGCTACAGGTTCACACCGTTTAAATTTAGGCGGTAGCTTAAATAGTATTGGAACAACGATTGGACCATTGATTGTAAGCTTTTTCTTGTTTGGTAGTCCTGCTGCAAAAAACAGCGTTGTGACTGTTACTAATATCAATTTGCTTTACTTAATTGTAGCAGGTGTATTTGCTGCTGTAGCCATATTTTTTAGCTTATCTAAAAAATTACCTGATGGAAAAAATGAAGAGAAGTTTGAGACAGCTAACAAAGCAGCAGGTTCTTTATTAATTATGACTTTATTAATTGGCGCTATCATTGTTGTAGGTCAATTAACAGATGTTCCAAAATTGAATTTGCTAATTATGACATTAGCATCAGTTGTTGTTATTCTATTTTATTCAAATAGTAGTGCAATGAAAAATGATGCAGGCTGGGGTGCCATGAAATACCAACAACTTATTTATGGCATGTTGGCGATATTTATTTATGTAGGTGTCGAAGTAACCATTGATAATAACTTTGGTGCATTATTAAAAAATCCAGGTTATATTACTGAATTAGGATTAGATGAAAGTGAAATTTCAAAATATATCTCCTTGTATTGGGGTAGCTTAATGATTGGTCGTTGGACAGGTGCTGTGAGTGTATTTAACTTAAAAGGCACAATGAAAAAATTGATGATGATTGTTGTTCCTTTTATTGCCTTTGCAGTAGTATTAGGCGTGAGTAAAATTTACGGAAACGACGTTTCTGATTTATATGGCTATGCAATATTTATTGTAATTGCAATCGCTACTTTCTTTTACGGTCAAGAAAAACCGGTTAAAACATTATTTGCCGTATCTATTTTTGCTACAGCAGCAATGCTTGTGGGCGTATTTACAAATGGCATTACTTCAGTATATGCTTTCATGGCAGGCGGTTTAGCTTGTTCAGTAATGTGGCCTTGTATTTTTTCATTAGGCGTAGGCGGTTTGGGAAAGTATACAAGTCAAGGTTCTGCCTTTTTAATTATGATGATTTTAGGAGGTGCAATTATCCCGCCATTACAAGGTGTATTAGGAGATAATGCTAGCGTTGGTATGCACCAATCTTATATTTTAGCTGCTGTATGCTTTGGAATTTTAGCATTACTTGCGTTAAAATTAAAGAGTGTATTAAAAAAACAAGGACTTGATTTTGATGCACAAGTAAGTGGAGGACATTAATTGAATATTATAAAATTATACAATGGACGCTTTTGTAGTTGGAGTTGATATTGGAGGGACAGGTACCAAATTTGGTATCGTTGATAATGTAGGCAATGTTTTATTTGCAAGTGAGATATCAACAAAAAAGCACGAACAAGTGCATACTTTTATTGATGAGTTACATCAGGAATTAAGTATACTTATTGAAAAAGTGGGCGGCGTTGGACGTATTAAAGGTATTGGTGTAGGCGCTCCTAACGGAAATGTTTATACCGGTAATATTGAATATGCCCCTAACCTACCTTGGAAAGGAATTATACCTTTAGCAAGAATGCTGCAGGATAAATTTAAAATTCCAGTGCGATTGACTAATGATGCAAATGCTGCTGCTGTTGGTGAGATGATGTATGGCGCTGCGCAAGGCATGAAAGATTTTATCATGATCACTTTAGGAACAGGTGTTGGAAGTGGTATTGTTGCTAATGGACAGCTCATCTATGGACATGATGGCTTTGCTGGTGAATTAGGTCATACTACCATTATTCCTGATGGCAGATTACATCCAGGTACTGGCAAAAAAGGTTCCTTGGAAAGCTATGCTTCTGCTACTGGTGTTGCACAATCTGCTATTGAAATACTTGAAACTACAGATCGTCCAAGCTCATTACGTGATATACCTAAAGGAGCATTAAATTCAAAAGCAGTATTTGAAGCAGCCACCAAAGGGGATGAAGTTGCCAAAGAAGTTTTTGCATTCACGGGAAAAGTATTAGGCATGGCATTGGCTAATTTTGTGATGTTTTCAAGCCCTGAAGCAATTATATTATTTGGCGGCTTAACAAAAGCAGGAGATTTAATTTTAAAACCCACCCGTGAGCATTTGGAAGCGAATGTGATTGAGATATTCCAAAATAAAGTAAAGATACTCGTTAGCCATTTAAAGGAATCTGATGCGGCTATTTTAGGCGCAAGTGCTTTAATGTGGGAACTATAGTTTTATTTACTAAAATTAGTTTTACTACCCCATCTATAAAAAATGTCCCCCCGAGAACTCGGGGGGACATTTTTATTTTATGAGATTCCGAATATAATTTTTAAGTAGCTGAAGCTTACACCGACTAAATAATTATTAGCATAAATATTGCAACCTATTTTATTAAAGCTTGTTCCTCCATCCATTTTGTTTTACCCCAACCTTGTATCACATGTTTTTCACTATGGTAGGATGAGCGCACAAGTGGGCCACTTTCCACGTAATCAAATCCAAGTTCATATCCAATTTGTCTTAACTCGGCAAATTCATCGGGATGCACAAAACGCTGCACAGGTAAATGCTTTTTGGTGGGTTGTAAATATTGCCCTAATGTAAGTACATCGCAACCTACCCCAACCAAATCCTTCATTGATTGTATCACTTCCGCTTTCTCTTCTCCAATACCTAACATCATTCCTGTTTTTGTGCGCATACCTCCCAACTTCAAAGTTTCTAATACTTTTAAGCTTCTTCTGTATTTTGCTTGTACCCGCACTTTTTGCGTGTTTCTTTCCACCGTCTCCATATTATGACTTACCACTTCAGGTGCCGCATCAATAATTCTTTGTATTTGATCTGGGATGCCTCTAAAATCGGGAATTAAAGTTTCCAAAGTAGTTTCAGGAGACAAAGTTTTAATGGCCTTAATTGTATTAAACCAAATGATGGAGCCGCCATCAGGTAATTCATCTCTATCTACACTTGTTAATACTGCATGTTTTACTTTCATCAATAAAATGGCTTCGGCTACGCGTTGTGGCTCATCCCATTCCACCGGTTTAGGTCGCCCTGTAGCCACTGCACAAAACTGGCAACTTCTTGTACATATATTACCTAATATCATAAAGGTGGCCGTACCCTCGCCCCAGCACTCTCCCATATTTGGACAATTGCCGCTCTCACAAATGGTATGAAGTTTGTGCTTATCAACCAATCCGCGCACATGTTTATAGCTTTCCCCAATAGGCAGCTTCACCCTTAACCAATCTGGTTTTTTTATTCTTGTTTCCGTCTCCACATTTACGATGGGTAATTCTTGCATAATTCGTTGCGCTATAATCAGCCACAAAAATACAAGACTTGTCATTAATAACCCATATTTTATGTGCCATATTTAAAATTATAAAATATAAATAGCAGTCTAAAATCACAAAAATAAATGGCTATCTTCATACACCTTATATAGGAAGCGTTTACTTAATTTTTAAAATTGAAGATTTATGGAAAAATATGGAAAAATTTTACTTTTTGCAATGCCAATATTTTTCACTTTTATATTGCTTGAAAAATTATATGGCTGGTATATAAAAAAAGAAAGGGTAAACAATATGGACACCATAAGTAGCCTTACATCAGCGATTACGATGGTCACAAAAAATGTATTAGGCTTAAGTATAACTATCATAAGTTATAGCTGGATTGAGGAAAAAATTGCCTTAACCCATATTACAACAACTTGGTTGACTTATGTAATCGCATTTGTTGCGCTTGACTTTTCTCATTATTGGGTGCACCGGATTGATCATGCAAATAACTTTTTCTGGAATAGCCATATTGTGCATCATAGTAGTGAAGAATTCGATTTGGCCTGTGCTGTTCGCCAACCTATTTCATCCTTCGTGAAAATATTTTCCATCTTCATGATACCTGCAGCCTTATTGGGTATTTCACCATTGGTGGTTGCAACAGTTACGCCCATTCAGTTTTTTGCCCAATTTTGGTATCACACCAGATATATTAATCGTATGGGATTTTTAGAAAAAATAATCGTAACTCCTTCTCATCACCGAGTACATCATGCATTTAATAAAGAATATCTTGATAAAAATTTAGCGCAAATATTTATCATCTGGGATAAAATGTTTGGCACATTTATGGAAGAGCGTGCTGATATTCCACCAGTGTATGGCATTACTCGCCCAATGAGAACATGGAATCCCATTCGAATTAATTTTATACATATGTGGTTATTGATAACGGATGCATGGCGTGCAAATAGCTTTGTTGATAAAATTAGGGTTTGGTCAAAGCCCACTGGCTGGCGCCCTGCGGATGTTGCAGCAAAAAATCCCGTTTATAAAATTGACGATGTCTATAATTTTGACAAGTATACCACCAGTCAAGACCCCCTATTTATATCTTGGATTTGGATGCAATTAATTATTATTTTTATTGGTGTTGCTTTTATGTTAGGGAATATTGCAAATATTGGCTTCCCCAATATGTTTATTTATGGCGCATTTGTATTTGTGTATGTATATGCATTAACCGATCTAATGGATGGCAGTAAATATGCATTTGTTTGGGAAATAATGAAAACCGCTTTTGGATTAGGTATTATTTATTTTATGGGCGATTGGTTTGGCGCCAGTAAACATATTGGACAACTTAACTTAATACTAGTCGTATACTTTATTATTTCACTTGTGGTCACCATTCAATTAAACACCGGCAAACAAAATATTGCCCCTACCAGAACCAGGGCGATTTAGTTTAAAAACATTTTCACCAATCACAAATATTTTTAATCCTACTTATGACAGCATCAGTTACATACGAATCTAATTTAAGAACCACCTGCCTTCATTTACAAAGTGGTTCTGCCATTGAAACCGACGCACCTACAGACAATAAAGGAAAGGGAGAACGATTCTCGCCCACCGACTTAATAGCAACAGGTTTAGGGGCTTGTATGATTACCACCATGGGGATTAAAGCCGAAACCATGAATATTGTACTAGATGGCGCTAAAGTGGAAGTAACTAAAGTGATGGTATCAGATCCACGTAGAATTGGAAAAATAATTGCTCATGTCACGATGCCTGCTGGATTAAATGTAGACGAAAAAACAAAAGAAATTTTAGAGCGCGTCGCGCGCACTTGTCCTGTGGAAAGAAGCTTACACCCGGACGTTGTTTTAGACATTGCATTTAATTGGCAATAGTTAAAAAAACAGATTGAAATAAAGGCCCCGAACAAAAAAAATATTATAAAGCAACTAGCTCAATTCTAGTTGCTTTATTTTTTGCAATAGTTTACTTACAGGCAAACCCATGACATTATAAAAATCGCCTTCAATACTTTGTATTCCCACTACCCCTATCCATTCCTGAATCGCATAACCACCTGCTTTGTCATAAGGTTTGTAATTTTCAACATAGTATTCAATTTGCTCCAAGGTTAAATTATTAAATGTAACCAAAGTAGTTTCACTAAATGAATATTCCTTGCCTTGATAACGTAAAACAACGCCTGTAATTACTTGATGTGTTTTTCCAGATAGTGCAGTTAAAGAGGCTATTGCTTCTTGCTTATTGGAAGGCTTGCCTAATACATTGCCGGCTAATACAACAATGGTATCAGCTGCAACTATGTTCTTGTTCAAATGTTGCGGATAGGAAAGTATTATTTTTTCATGCACTGCCTGTGCTTTATTCTTTGCAATATATACTGGCACTTCATTTAAATCCATGGTCGACGGATAGGTTTCATCTGAATCGGAAACAATCACTTCAAATGCCAGATCCGCCCAGGTTAACAGCATTTGGCGACGGGGAGATTGAGAAGCTAATATAAATGGTTCCATTTTATATATTCTATTTTGTAATTAGCCGAGATTAATATAAAAAATAAAAAAACACCATAGAGAGCACCCCAGCTAGCATTGCAATTTTAACCCAATTGCTAAGCGTATTAAAATCCTTACTAGTGAATGATTTATTTAACTTGTATAACACCAACACCAATGGCGCAATAATAAAGACGATACAATAAACAATACTTAACCACCAACCAAATGGAACTACATAAAATTGAATAATAGTTAATACTGCAATCACTACCACCAACCATACTGCCAAATACACTTTGGTTGCTTTTAATCCCCAAACGATGGGCAATGTTCTACATCCAAATTTCGCATCTCCTTCCATATCCTCGATATCTTTAAGTGCTTCTCTGATGATAGTTAATACAAAGGCAAAAGCAGCATACAATATCATTAATTTGAAAAAACGTAAATCAGTCGGAGTCGCACTACCTGCATTAATTATTCCAGTCATCGTGAATTTAGAAAAATACACCACACCAATCACCCATGCTGTTAAAATTGCAATAAGTACATTACCAATTAATAACTTTTTTTTAATATTGGTTGAATAAAACCATAATAATAAAATAGATAATAAATTAGCTAAATGAATATGCCAATAAAGATGAAATGGAAATGCAATTAAGGTTAAGTAAATTCCAGACAAGCTGAAAAAGAAATGCCAAAAAATAACCCACCTTCTGCTAATAATATTACTCACGACCACCTTTGTGGGTTTATTCACTTGGTCAATGTTGACATCAAAATAATCATTAATCGCATACCCTGCGGCAGCGATAAAAACAGAGGCCAGCATGATTAAAAAAAAGGACAAAGGCGTATTACTACTTTGTATATGGTATAAGGGATTATAAATACAATACTGAAACAAACATTGCGACAATATTATAAAAAATAAATTAGGCCATCTAACCAACTTTAAAAATGATACAAGTAATTTCAAATGAATTGAATTTATTTATTTGGCCATAATATGATCATCTATATCCCAATGATCATTGAGCTTTAATACCTTTTCGATTACCTCACGCGCACACCCCTCACCCCCCTTAGTCAAGGCCTTATATTGCGCTATTGATTTTATATCCATTGCAGCATCACTAGGACAAGCCGCAATGCCCGCCAATTGCATGGCTTCGTAATCAGGCATATCATCCCCCATATATAATATAGTTTCAAATGAAATGTGGTGTTCCAACGCCAAGGATTGTAACAATTCTTTTTTGTTGGACACTTTCATATGAACTTCACTAATACCTAAAAGTGCTAATCTATTTTTTACATCTTCTGAATTACCCCCAGAAATGATCCAAACTTGATACCCCTTTTTTACGGCTAATTGTAATGCATAACCATCTTTAATATTCATGGTTCTAGCCATCACCCCATTAGGCATAATGAGTAGATTGCCGTTGGTCAAAACACCATCAACATCAAACACAAAACAAACTATCTTTTTAAAACTAGCTAACAAGGCGAATACTTTTTGTTATCAAATGTAAGCCTATTTTTGATTATCCCTCCACTCATACACCCAGGCACTTTGGATCATTTCCAAATGCCCTTCTGTAGATTGCTCCCGAGTCCCTTCAAAATGAGGTAAACTTAACACCCAATCAAGTAGGTCAGTAAAACGAACACGATATATTTTTGCTTCAGTAAAATCATCACCAAACTTCTCATATAATTTTTGAGCGATATCTTCATGATCATTCCAATGTATCGGGGGTTCAAACTGACTCATATTAATTGATTTTACTTTGGTCTTTTATTTTACTATTCTTAAAATTATTTCAAAATTAAACGACTGCATTCAAAGAAATGTAGCCGCGGTTTATGTTATACTACTCTCCTAAAAATTGTGTTTGGTCAGGCAAGGTAATTTCTAATTCCCCAGACCCCCCCTTAGCTAAAATACATTGGCAACCTAACCTAGACTCAATTCGTGGATTAACAGCACGATCAATAAAGTCCTCCTCTTTATCGGAAAGTTCAGCAATATGTGCAGCCCCCGACTTTATATATATATGACAAGTGCTACAAGCACATACCCCTCCACAATTATGATGTAGCTCAATACCGGCCTCTAATAGCACTTCAAGTAAGCTTTCATCGGGTGCGATATTTGTTAATGTTACAGGCGCTAGCCCTTTTTCTTCAAAATTGATTTTTAATGAGTACATATGACCGCAATAGATTTTTGCAAAAATAACTGTAATCCGCCAATGCTTATTGCTAAAGTGGCAATTTCATTTGCGAAATACAAAAAAAATACGACTACTGTGCTTTGCCATACTATCTTTGCACAAATTTCAAAAAGAATGGCCAAAATAGGGTTATCCGAAAGAATGTACTTAAAGTATTTGAGGACTAAATTCAAAACCCTAGCCCTTGTTTCACCCACTATTGCTGGTAAAATAGCCTTTGAATTATTTTGTACCCCCTATCCTAAGTACAAGAAAAAAAAGGCACCTGCCATTTTTCACCAAGCCAAACCATTAACGGTAACCTTACTGGATGGAATTCAATTAAAAGGATTTGAATGGACAAGTCAAAAGAGTAACAATAAAACTGTGCTCATCTCACATGGCTATGCAAGCTATGGTTATAAATTTGAGCAATATGTTGGGCCATTATTAAAAATGGGCTATCGCGTTCTGATTTTTGATGCCCCAGGCCATGGCTTAAGTCAAGGCAAATACATTAATATTTTAATTTATTTGAATGCAATTGAACAAATCATAAAATCAACAGGGCCAGTGGATCACTTTATTGGCCATTCCTTGGGCGCAATTACTATAGCCATGTTAGCTGAAACAATTCCAAATCCTGAACAACACAAATTTGTATTAATTGCACCAGCAACCAAAACCACCACTACCTTTAATAATTACTTTAAAATGATGCGTTTTAGCGAAAGCATTAAAACCGCGTTTATAGCGTTATTAGCGACAAAAACAAAACACCCAATAACGCATTTTGAAGCTGATCGGGCCATTGAAAATTACACCGGACCCATCCTTTGGGTACACGATGCCGAGGATAGGGTTTGTCCTTATAAAGATTTAATTAATTTTCAAGAAAAAGCACCGAAAAACATTAATTTCTTGATAACCAATGGATTAGGTCATAATAAAGTATATAAAACGCAAGCAGTTATTGATAAAATAATGGCATTTTTAGCCCCGGAAGATTAGGTAATTTTTATTTTTTCGGTGAAAGCTCTAATATTGCATCGCGAGAAAAGAATGTGGGATTAGCAAACAATGTTAATTTCATTAAACATAAATAGTTGATTTTCAATTTATAAACACCCAAAGAGCGTATGGCAAAGAACCTATTAATCGTGGAGTCCCCTGCAAAGGCAAAGACCATTGAGAAAATTTTGGGAGAAGATTTTGAAGTAAGAAGTTGCTATGGTCATATCCGAGATTTAGAGAAAAGCGAGATGGGAATTGACCTTAAAAATAAATTTGCACCAAGATACTCGGTACCATCAGACAAGGAAAAAGTGGTGAAAGATTTAAAATCCATGGCAAAGAAAGCCAAGGAAGTTTGGCTAGCATCGGATGAGGACCGTGAAGGAGAAAGTATCAGTTGGCATTTAGCGGAAGTACTTGGTCTAGATCCAAAAAAAACAAAGCGTATCGTTTTTCATGAGATTACTGCACCAGCAATAAAAAAAGCGGTCGATAATCCTAGGTTCATTAATATGGATTTAGTGGATGCACAACAAGCACGCCGTATTTTAGATAGAATTGTTGGATTTGAATTAAGCCCAGTGCTTTGGCGTAAAATAGGTATGCAAAAAAGTTTGAGCGCAGGTCGTGTGCAAAGTGTTGCCGTAAGATTAATCGCGGAACGCGAAAGAGAAATCAACCAATTTTTACCAGAAAGTGTTTTTAAAGTATCCGCATTATTTACTGCACCAGATATCAATAAGAAAAAAGTAAAATTCAAAGCAGAAGGGCCACAAAAATTAGCCACAGGATCAGCTGCTGAAAAGTTTTTAAACGAATGTAAGGGCGCAAAATATACGGTAAAAGATATTAATGTAAAAGACGGGAAACGTACACCATCAGCGCCTTTCACTACATCCACATTGCAACAAGAAGCATCAAGAAAATTAGGATATAGCGTTAGTAAGACCATGTTACTTGCACAAAAATTATACGAAAGTGGTAAAATCACTTACATGAGAACTGATAGCATTAGTTTAAGTGAAACTGCAGTAGATGCAATTAAAGCAGAAATTAATTCAAGCTTTGGTGCAAAATATTACCAACCACGTAAGTTTAAAAATAAAAACGAAAATGCACAGGAAGCGCACGAAGCAATTCGACCTACCTACATGAATGAAAGTAAAGTAGACGACGCTGACTTAAATAGATTATATGAATTAATTTGGAAGCGCACCATTGCTTCACAAATGAGTGATGCACAATTTGAAAAAACGGTAGCAAAAATTGAAGTGTCAACGAATAAAGAAACATTATCTGCATCTGGTGAAGTGATGAAATTTGATGGCTTCTTAAAAGTATACTTAGAAAGTAATGATGACGAGGACGAAGATGCAACAGCTACAGAAGGTGAAGAAAGTTTATTGCCGCCATTGGCTGTGGGTCAAGTGCTTGATTTTATTGAAATGACCGGATTAGAGCGTTTCAGCAGACCTAGTGCGAGATATACAGAAGCTTCACTCGTAAAAAAATTAGAAGAATTAGGTATCGGTCGTCCTTCTACCTATGCCCCTACTATTTCAACCATCATGAAGCGTAATTATGTTGAAAAAAGAGAAAAAGAAGGTATTAAAAGAAACTTTCAAATTCTTTCTTTGAATAATAAGGATGAAATAACTACCGTGACTTCATCAGAAATAACAGGTGCCGAAAAAAACAAATTATCCCCTACTGATTTAGGTTTGGTGGTGACTGACTTTTTAAAATTACACTTTTCAAAAGTCATGGATTTTAACTTCACTGCTAAAATTGAAGGTGAATTTGATGAAATTGCTGCAGGCAAACTTTTATGGAGTGATATGCTTGCTTCTTTTTATGAACCCTTCCACACTACTATCGAACATACCTTAGAGAATGCAGAAAGAGCCAAAGGGGAAAGAGAATTAGGCTTTGACCCAGTGAGTGGCAAAAAATTAATCACGAGAATGGGACGTTATGGCCCAATGGTTCAAATTGGACATCAGGACGAAGAAGAAAAGCCAAGATTTGCCAAATTGAAGGCATCACAAAGTATTGAAACCATCAGTTTTGAGGAAGCATTAGAGTTATTTAAACTACCGCGCACCCTGGGACAATTTGAGGAGGAGGATGTATCGGTTAATATTGGTCGATTTGGCCCTTATGCGGCCCATGCCAAGAAGTTTTATTCCCTGAACAAGGAAATGGACCCCTATACCGTTACCCTGGAGGAATTAACCCCTATGATTGCAGAAAAGCGCAAAGCCAAGGATGAACGCACCATTAAAGTGTTTGAAAAAGAAAAAATACAATTATTACGTGGCCCTTACGGACCTTATATCAAACAAGGATTAAGAAACTATAAGTTAAATAAGGAACAACAAGAAAAAGTAGAAACCCTAACGATTGAGGAAGTGAATGCGATTATTGCTGAATTAAAAGCGAACCCACCACGCAAAGTAGCAAGAAGAAAAAAAGCATCTTAAGCTGATGGGTCGCTGATCCATTTCACTAAGCACTGAATTATATAATTAAGTTTCAAACTGGAATAAAACAAAAAGGACGCCGATGCATCGGCGTCCTTTTTGTTTACACAATAACTGCGTATAATATATTTAAGCGAAGCTAGGCTTACTTAATGATTTAAGATGTAATACATGTGCACGAATGGCGCTCAATACTGTTGGGTATTCATTGTATTGTAATTTAAAGTCAGCACATGTTTTTTTAACAATTTTTGAAATTGCTGGATAATGAACATGTGAAATTTTAGGAAACAAGTGATGTTCAATTTGAAAATTCAAACCACCGACCAACCAGCTTACAATTTTGCTTTTTGTAGCAAAATTAGCAGTCGTCATTATTTGATGTGCTGCAAATTCATCCGGCATTACATTTTCAGGTTGAATGGCAATAGGGAATTCAGTTTCTGTAACCGTATGCGCCAATTGAAATACAATACTTAAAATAAAACCAGCAAAACATCCAGTAACAAAAAATCCAACTAACCAACTCACCCATCCTAACATATATACTGGTATAATGATAAATACAGCAGCATGGTAAAGTTTAACAATCCAAAATTCTAGGTGTTCTGCAATCGTCATTTTTTTCAAAGGCACGGATCCGATTTTTTTTGAAAAATATTTTTTATAATCGGTATAGAAAATCCAGAAAATATACAATAACATATATAAAACCCAAAAATAAATATGTTGAAAGCGATGTAAAATATAATGCTTTTGCGTAGGCGCCATGCGCATGAGTGCCCCCACTTCAATATCATCATCTACCCCATCAATATTGGTAAAAGTATGGTGTATAGTTACATGTTTCGATGCCCACATAAACCGACTCGCTCCTAATACACTTATGGAAGAGGAGGCTAATTTGTTTAACCAATTGTACTTACTAAAACTACCATGACTGCCATCATGCATCACATTAAATCCAATGGCTGCAATGAGTCCTCCAAAAAGAATACACTCCAATATAGCATAAAAAGTAGGTGGTGTAAAAAACACCAAATGGATGTAAGTGACAACAAATAAACTTAATAAAATGATGGCCTTTGAAAACAACTTATAATTACCTGTACCTATCACCGAATGCTCTTCCAAATATAAATTAACGCGACGTTTTAATTCGGCATGTAATGACTTTGCCATTACAGGAAATTTGGGGGTGGCTATTGTTTCGTTTGACATATTAATTAGTATATATGCAAAGAAAAGGCAATTACGATTAACATACCCCCTAAATAGCGAATAATTACACGAACGAATAATAATTCTATTTATTATGTAAATTATTGTTAAATATATCCACACCATTGGGATAACTTAAATGAACAATTCACCATATTTTACGTCAATTTGAATATTGAAAAAATAAGTATTAGCCAAACATGCCAAACGCATCCGAAATTACCGCCTTATTCCAACTGATTGACGATCCTGATGAGGAAGTATTTAATACAATTTCAGACAGGTTATTAAATTATGGCTCACCCATCATTCCCGATTTAGAACATCTTTGGGAAAACACATTGGATGAAACTACTTTAGAGCGTATCGAAAAGATGATTTACAAATTGCGCCTACATGATTTAAAAGAAGACTTTACGCAGTGGAAATCAAAACCTGAACCCTCATTACTAGAAGGCGCTTTGCTTGTTACCCGTTTTCAATATCCCGAATTAGCCACTGACACGCTAAGGCATCAATTAGAGAAAATTAGAAGAAACATATGGCTGGAGTTAAACAATTATTTGACGCCACTCGAACAAGCCAATGTGATCAAAAATATTTTATATAATTATTATCAAATCAAAGGGGTTGAAATTAATTATGACAAACCAGATGAATTTTTAATGTCGGGCCCTTTGCAAGCAAAAAAAGGAAACGCATTTGCAAACACCATTTTGTATGCAGAGCTTTGTGCGCAATTAGAAATTGACGCCGAATTCATCAACATCCCTAAACAATGTATCATTGCATTTTACTCCTCCGACTGGGATGATACGGAGGTTTATCCAAATCCGCAAGAATATATACAATTCTATGTGGAAGGAACCACTGGTCATGCTTTTTCACAAAAAGATTTGGACCAATATTTTTTGAGGTCAAACATTGAACCACAAAATAGATATTATAAAAAATTATCTAATACTAGAATTATAAAAAAGCTATTGATTGAATTTTCAAAATGTTTTCAAAGCCCCACATTGCAATACAAACAAAAGGATTTAAACGACTTAGCTGATTTATTAGATTAACTAGAATTAATGCATTCCCAAAAAATGAACAATGATACAATGGGACGATTTTACTAAGGTGGATATCAGATGTGGCACTATCATTCGTGCTGAATTATTCCCCATCGCTAAAAAACCAGCTTATCAACTTCACATTGATTTTGGCACCCTTGGAATTAAAAAATCATCTGCACAAATTACAGCCCATTATAACACGGATCAATTAATTGGTATGCAAATTATTGCAGTAGTTAATTTTCCTCCAAAACAAATCGCTAACTTTATGAGCGAATGTTTGGTGTTAGGCGTATATGATTTACAACACCAAGTAGTTTTACTCACCCCAACACATGCCGTAGATAACGGCCAACCCATTGGTTAATGCAAAATAGTTTTGTACACATTTATTACAGCCCTATTGGCGCCATTAAAATGGTTTCGTCAGAACATTGCATTCAACAACTCACTTTTGTTGACATTCCCGAGTTAGAAGATAATGACACGGAACAAACCATGCCAGCGGTGATGCACCAATGCATGGACGAGCTTATAGAATATTTTGCTGGCAATAGGCGTAGCTTTACAGTTGCCATTGATCAGGATGGGACTGAATTTCAACAAAAAGTTTGGAAAGAATTATATGAGCTCCCGTTTGGAAAAACATTGAGCTATGGGGACTTAGCAAAAAAAATGGGCGACCCTAATTTAGTTAGGGCTGCTGCAAATGCAAATGCAAAAAATAAAGTAGCTATATTAATACCATGCCATCGAATTATTGGATCAGACCGATCACTGGTGGGTTACGCTTGGGGTAAAACCAGAAAAAAATGGTTATTGCAACACGAATTCAGATTGGCACTCGGCGTACAAACTTTGTTTTAACTTATTTCAAAATTGCCCCATCAAATCCAAAAGGCAATAAATTTTTAGCAGCTGCAACCACCATAATTGGCCCAGTTTTGCCTCCTAAAATAATCTTGATGGGTGACTGGTACCTATTTTCAAAATCAAGCAAGGATTGCCTACACATACCACAAGGCGAAATAGGTTCATTACAGGCGGCTTTGTCTGTGTCATAGCTGATTGCCATGGCAAGAATGGTTTCGCTTGAAAATTGACTCCCAATACTGTTTAATAAAGTTCTTTCCGCACAAATACCCACTGGATAACTAGCACTTTCTTGATTGGACCCAATTACTATTTGACCATTGGATAACAATGCGGCGGCACCCACTTTAAAATTAGAATAAGGGGCAAATGCAGTTTTAGTTGCATTGCGTGCAGCAATCAGTAACGAAGCATCTGATTCAATTAATGATTCCATCTGCTCATAATACTCAAACTCAAACTCGAATTTTTGTTTCATACAGTGCTATTTAATAAAAAACCTCACATTAGGTGAGGTTTAAAAATAATCTATTTTATTTGGCTAAACAATCTATTCCATCTAATTGACTTGCTGTAGCTGAACCAAATTAAGGCTGCACGTCCTACAATATGCGTTTCAGGCACATATCCCCAATACCTGCTATCTTGACTACGATGACGATTATCTCCCATCATCCAATAGTAGTTTTGTTTCACCGTATATGTTGCTGTTGCTACACCATTAATATAATACTTACCTTCCTTCACTTCTAAATTGTTATGCTCGTAATTTGAAATTAAGCGACGATATAATTCAATGGTGCTGTCATTTAATTGAACCACATCTCCTTGTTTTGGAATTCGTATCGGACCATAATTATCTACCGACCAAGGAAAATGAGCCATATCATAAGGGAAAGTATACCCCACCGTATTTTCATCAAAATAAGTTACTGACAAAACCTGTGGTAGTTTTTTCAAATTTTCAGCAGCATTCGCCGTCATGTTAATTTTAAAAGTATGCACACTTCCTTCTATGATTTGAAAATCGGAACTTGCATCATTAATATTAATGCCTAAGCTATCTTGAATATAATCCTCAGGAATGGGTGTGCCATTGGTTTGCACAATAAATTCTGTTTGCGAATAAGGGGCTACAAATCCTGGTTGACCATTCACCCATAAATGACTTCCTTTCACTTCAATAATATCACCAGGAATACCTACACATCTTTTGATATAATTATCCGTCTTGTCCACAGGATGCACTAAAATTGGATAATCATTCAATAATTTTTCTCTATTATTAGCATATTCGGGACTTCTCAAAACATCATAATAGGGTATTTTACTACCAAAATCAGTTAAGTTAATAATGGTATCCCCTGCTGGAAAATTAAATACCACAACATCATTACGATTAATACCTCTCACTTTTGGCAATCTGTTATAATCTAATTGTACCCACTTTATATAAGATGGCGTGGTTGGCGCCATAGGTAAAGTATTATGAACAAATGGAAAACTTACTGGAGTTTGTGGAATACGCGCGCCGTAGGTAATTTTATCTACAAATAAAAAGTCGTTGACTAATAAAGTTTTTTCCATACTCTCGGTAGGAATCACATAGGCTTCAAAAATAAAAGTGCGAATTAATGTAGCCGCAACAATAGCAAAAACAGCAGCATCTACCCACTCTCTTGAGGCTGATTTGTGATAATGCTGTAATGCATCTTTACCATGCCAACGTTCATTGGCAGAAAGACCTAAATAAGGTAAATATATAAAGGGCACAAATACCGTTAAAATATGTTGCAATAACCCTACTCTTTTAAAATGCATCACAAATATGATCGATATCCATAAGGTGACAAATTGTCCAAGAATTGGGATAAGTTGTATCCAAAACCAAACTTTTGAAATACCACAAAGATTGACCACCTCCCATGTATTATAAATGGGGATGATGGCCTTTGCACTTGCCACACCCGCTTTTTTTAGCATTAGATAAATACCAATATGCCATCCCAACCAAAATAAAATCAATAAAATATAGCCCATAAAATGAAGTTGTATTATATATAACAAAAATATCCCTTTGTGAGGGATATTGATAATTTTATTTTTAAAGCGTCCAAGTATACATATGAGTGGCGTAAATAAAGGATAATGATAACGCAAATATTTAGCCCCAATATTAACCAACACGTTTTTATTTATACTGTTGCATTAGTTCCTTAACCAAGCTTACCGACCTAGCCACATCAGGAATGGCCAAGGCTGCTAAATTAGGTGCATAGTGCATCGGCGCATCTGCACTTGTGATTCGACGAATAGGTGCGTCTAAATAGTCAAATCCTTCTTTTTGGATGCGGTAAGATAATTCTGAAGATACAGAAGCAAAAGGCCATTGTTCCTCAATGATCACCAAACGATTTGTTTTTTTAACACTTTCTAAAACGGTCATCCAATCCAATGGACGAATGGTACGCAAATCAACTACTTCTGCACTGATGCCTTCTTTTTCTAATTCTGCTGCGGCACCCAATGCCACTTTCATCATTTTATTGTAAGAAACGATAGTGATATCACGACCTACTTTTTTAACATCCGCTTTTCCTAGTGGGATATAATATTCCTCATCAGGAACATCAGATTTATCGCCATACATTACTTCACTTTCTAAAAACATCACAGGATCCTCTTCATAACGAATAGCTTGTTTTAATAAACCTTTCGCATCATAACCATTGGAAGGAGAAACCACTTTGATGCCTGGAATATTAGCCAAATAACTTTCAAATGCGGTTGAGTGTTGCGCCCCTAATTGACCTGCGCTACCATTAGGGCCTCTCATTACAATAGGACAGCCAATTTGACCGCCACTCATTGCTAGCATCTTACTGGCCGTATTTAAAATTTGATCCAAAGGAAGCACCGCAAAATTCCAAGTCATGAATTCCACAATGGGTCTTAAGCCATTTTGAGCAGCACCTACAGCTACCGCTGTAAAGCCTAACTCAGAAATAGGTGTATCAATAATTCGTTTTGCGCCAAACTCTGCTAACATCCCTTGGCTTACTTTATAAGCGCCATTGTACTCAGCAACTTCCTCACCCATTAATAATACTCTATCATCTCTGCGCATTTCCTCGCTCATTGCTTCACGAAGGGCTTCTCTAAATGGTATTGAACGCATGGTGTAATTTTATTTTGAGTGGCAAAAATAAAGCTTTATACAGGAAAAAAATAATTCTTACGCATAAAAAAAGTCCCCTCCCGATAAATCGAGAAGGGACTTGTAGGACTAACCCATCCTAATCTACTAAAATACGTTATATGCGAAACTTACATAGTATAATCCACCAATTTGAGGACTACCGTATGCAGTTCTATAATATTTATTAAATATGTTGGTACCACCTGCTTTGATCAAAGATCTGTAATTAGGCACTTTGAATGTTAATACCGCATCCACTGTTTGATAAGCACTAAGCTTACCTACAGCAAATGTACTTTCGTAGTTAAACCCGTCTTGGTAATGCATGTTTGCACTGAATCCTAAACGATTGTTAAATAAGAAACCGCTATTGTTTAATGCAATATTAGCTCTGATTTTTGGACTATTGAAATAAGGAACTACCCCTGGAGCAACTTCCCCAATTTCATCAGAGAAAATGCTACCAGAAACACTGAAGTTTCTAGGCAATAAATAATCTAATGACAATCCCCAACCTTTTGTTTTTACATCTCCATCAGAATTTGTAGAAATACTGTAAGCCATACGCTTACTAGCATCTAAAACATCTAAAGGACTAGGTGCTGCTGCATTACGCGATTGTATAACTGTTACACCACCAATGAAATTGGTGTAGGTACCAGAGTAAACATAAAAATCAACTAATAATTTTTTAGCCCATAATGCCTTATAACCTAATTCAATTGAACTCATTGACTCTGGCTTAAACTCATTAAATACCGCTTGCTTTAATAAAGCTGGATTTGGAGCTCCTGCTAAAGCACTTGCACCAAATGCATTCACGCTAGCTAAAGTATAAGCAGGATTGGTGCTGAATTTGTAATGATCTCTTAAAGCTGGTAAACCACCCATTAAACGTGTACCACCACCCACTAACAAGTTGATCCATTGGTTTTGCGTAGTTGGAAAACGATAAGCAGTTTGGTAAGATAAACGGATATTGTTATCCTGTGCTAATTTAAATACCATTGAAACTCTTGGTGTAAAACGACCGGCAAAATTGGTGCTCTTGTCATAACGACCAGAAGCAGACACTTTTAATAAATCACCAAAGAATTTTTTAGATAACTGCGCATATGCACCTGACTCATTGATTTTAATTTTACC
>Ga0214919_10003865_pt1 | contig 22281 bp, 19 predicted proteins | sample LL1503_MetaG_FD_177994 | JGI IMG/M metagenome (GOLD analysis project Ga0214919, IMG submission 177994) | Freshwater microbial communities from Lake Lanier, Atlanta, Georgia, United States - LL-1503 | ecosystem: Environmental > Aquatic > Freshwater > Lake | place: USA: Georgia | collected... | reverse complement strand
GTCTGGAGTGCGGCCACCAGCGGCGCGGACATGCTGGCGTCGGCCAGCAGCAGGATGGGGGCTGTGGTGTTCATCGACGCGCAGTGTCGCGGTCTGGCCGGCACGGGCCTATCACAACGGCGACTCCTCGTCGAGACCGGTCCCAAGACTCGCCCGGGGGTTGCCGGACCGGCCTTCACCATTTGGCGGTTAGAGTCCTGAGCATGTCAGACCGTCCCGCTTCAACCGCTCATGTCGTGCCCTTCGTCCATGACAGTGGCGGTGACAAGGGCCTGTATTTTTCGATCCGCGAGATCCAGAGCCGGATGCTGCGCGACGACCCGGATGCGCTGGATCTGGGCTACACCCGCACGATGATGGGCTTCCTGCTGTTCCAGCCCGAGCCGCGCCAGATCGCGATGGTCGGCCTGGGCGGCGGATCGCTGGCCAAGTTCTGCCACCGCCACCTGCCGCAGACGCAGATCCAGGTCGCCGAGATCAACCCGCATGTGATCGCGCTGCGCAACGAGTTCTGCGTGCCGGCCAACAGCGAGCGGTTCAGCGTGCTGCGCGGCGACGGTGCGCTCTTTGTCCGCCATTCGGTCGCGCCGCGCGATGTGCTGCTGGTCGATGGCTTCGACGACCAGGGCCAGCCGGCCCGGCTGTGCTCGCAGCGCTTCTATGACGATTGCTTGGCGATGCTGCAGCCCGGCGGGGTGCTGGTGGTCAACCTGCACCACGGCCATCCACGCTACGAGATCTTTCTCGACCGGATCCGGCGCAGCTTCGGCGACATCCTGATCGTCAACGACGGCGAACTCAGCAACAGCATCGTCTTCGCGATCCGGGGCCAGGGCTTCGAGCCCTACCGCCTGGCGCCGCTGCGCCGACCTGCCAAGCTCGACAGTGCGGCAGCGACCCAGCTGCACAGCGCCTTCGCCTTGGTCCGCGCTGCGCTGAAAACCGCGCCGCAAAGCCTGACGCGCTAAGCGACGACCCTCACAGCGTCTCGGCGTACATCCGGATCTTGTCGGCCCGGCTCGGGTGCTTGAGCTTGCGCATCGCTTTGGCCTCGATCTGGCGGATCCGCTCGCGCGTGACGTCGAACTGCTTGCCGACTTCTTCGAGCGTGTGGTCGCTGCTCATGTCGATGCCAAAGCGCATGCGCAGCACCTTGGCCTCGCGCGCGGTCAGGCCGTCGAGCAGTTCGCTGACAACGGCGCGCAGGTTGGACTGCATCGCCGCATCCATCGGCGCGACGTTGTACTTGTCCTCGATGAAATCGCCCAGCGTGGTGTCGCCGTCGTCGCCAACCGGCACTTCCAGCGAGACCGGCTCCTTGGCGATCTTCATGATCTGCCGCACCTTGTCGACCGTCAGGTCTAGCTTCTCGGCGATCGTCGCGGCGTCGGGCTCGAAACCGAACTCTTGCAGATGCGCCCGGCTGACCCGGTTGATCTTGTTGATCGACTCGATCATGTGCACCGGCACCCGGATCGTGCGGGCCTGGTCGGCGATCGCGCGCGTCACGGCCTGGCGAATCCACCAGGTGGCGTAGGTCGAGAACTTGAAGCCGCGGCGGTATTCGAACTTCTCGACCGCTTTCATCAGCCCGACATTGCCTTCCTGGATCAGGTCTAGGAACTGCATGCCGCGGTTGGTGTACTTCTTGGCGATCGAGATCACCAGCCGCAGGTTGGCCTCGATCATCTCCTTCTTGGCGTCTAGCGACGAACGCTCGCCCTCGTTCATCTTCTTGTTGATCGCCTTGAGCTCGTCGAGCGGAATCACCGCCTTGAGCTGGATGTCGATCAGCTTGGTCTGCAGTTCCTGGACCGCCGGGATGCTGCGCCCGAGCGCGGCGCTGTAGGCCTTGCCTGCTGCGGCTTCGGCTTCAACCCAGCCCAGGTGGAGCACATTGGGCGGGAACTTGTCGATGAAATGCTGTTGCGGCATGCCGCAGCGGTCGACCGCGATCTTGCGGATCTCGCGCTCGTACTTGCGCACATGCTCGACCTGCGAACGCAGCACCGCGCACAGCCGGTCGATGGTCTTGACCGTGAAGCGCACCGTCATCATCTGGTCGCTCAGCGTCTGCTGCGCGGCCTGGTACTCGGGCGAGCCGTAGCCGTGCTTGTCGAATGCCTTGCGCAGCTTGTCGAAGCTCAGCCGCATCGCGGCAAAGCGCTCGAGCGCCGAGACCCGCATCTCCTCGAGTCGGCGCGTCATCGCCCGGCTGTCGCTGCTGCCGTCGCCGTCGTCCTCGCTGTCGTCGAAGGAGTCGACGTCTTCCTCGGCGACATAGTCGTCGGCCTCGTCGGCGACGACGAAGCCGTCGACGACGTCCGAGATGCTGGTCTCGCCGCTGGCGATCTTGTCACCGAAGGCCAGGACCTCGGCCATGATCGACGGCAAGGCCGAGACCGCGAGCATCGTGACCTGGCGGCCGCCTTCGATGCGCTTGGCGATCTCGATCTCGCCTTCGCGGGTGAGCAACTCGAAAGAGCCCATCTCGCGCATGTACATCCGGACCGGGTCGGTGGTGCGGCCGAATTCGGAGTCGACCGTCGACAACGCGGATTCGACCGCCTCCTCGGCGTCTTCGTCCGACGCCGTGGTGCCGCCACCGCCAGCCACCAGCAAGGTCGCGGCGTCGGGTGCTTGCTCGTAGACCGCGATGCCCATGTCGTTGAGCATCTTGATGATCGCCTCGATCACCTCGGCGTCGACCAACTTTTCGGGCAGGTGGTCGGTGATCTCCTGCTGGGTCAGGTAACCCCGGGTCTTGCCAATCGTCACCAGCGCCTTCAGGTCTAGGCGCCGCTTTTCGGCCTCCTCATCGGTCAGCGCCGAGACATCCAGCCCGAACTCGCGGATCAGCGCGCGCTGCTTGGACTTGGGCACCTTCATGCGCAAGGGCTTGGCCTTGACCGCCGGGTCAGCGGATTCGGCAATCTCGACCACCTCGGTGATCTTGACCTCGATCTCGATCTCTTCGATCTCCTCGTCGGCGTCGAGCAGCAGATCGATGTCGGCGTCGACGATCAAGTCCACCGCCTGGAGGACCGGCATGGGCGCAGCTTTGCCGGTGACTTTGGGGGCTGTCTTGGCTGCGGCCTTGACCGCCGGCTTGGCCGCAGCTTTGGGCTCTGGCTTGGGTGCCGACTTGGCCACCGCTTTGGGCTCTGGCTTGGCCGCAACTTTGGGCACTGCCTTGGGTGCCGGCTGGGCCGCAGCTTTGAGCTCGGCCTTGGGTGCCGGCTTTGGCGCAGCTTTAGGCTCCACCTTGGCGACCGCCTTGGCCGCAGGCTTTGCAACGGGCTTGGCCGCAGGTTTGTCGGCGCTTTGTGCGCCAGCGCTCTTGGATGCGGCCGGCTTGCTGGCTTTCTTGGCCGCTGCGGCCTGGCCAAGCACGGCGGCCTCCGTGTCAGGGGTCGTGACCGAAGTGGAGGGGATCTTCTTGGCTGTCATGCGATTCCTGAACGGGAGGGTCGAAGGGAGCGTCGGGTCAAGCGAGGCCGGGTCGGGGGCGTCGATCGCCCAGAGCGAACGCTCCGAGCACCGACATCGACATGAAACACCCATGCACTTGGGGTCCATCAACCAGAACAAAAGGTCTGTTCCAATCGACACCGACAAATCGAGACTGTCGGTGTGGCAAACGAATTCACAAACGCCTGAACGCGGGCCGCTTCAGGATCGCAGCGCTTGTTCAGTTTGCTTGTTCAGTTTGGGCGCCCTGCCGTGCACAGGCCCGGATCGAGCAGGTCGATAATTATACCGTAAAACCGGCTGACCGCCCCGAATTCAGCCGGTTTTCAGGGGTTTTCCAGCAACGAATGCCTCAACCCGCGTCCGGCAGTGGCCTTATTTGGAGGTCGGAAAACCGAACTCAGCGCCCTTGGGTGTCGCGTCGGGCCAGCGCTGCATCACGCTCTTTTGCTTGGTGTAGAAGCGAACGCCTTCTTCGCCGTAGGCATGCATGTCGCCGAACAGGCTGCGCTTCCAGCCGCCAAAACCGTGCCAAGCCATCGGCACCGGGATCGGCACGTTGATGCCGACCATGCCCACCTGCACCCGACGCGAGAACTCGCGCGCGACACCGCCGTCGCTGGTGTAGAGCGACACGCCGTTGCCGTATTCGTGGTCGTTGATCAGCTGGACCGCGCTGGCGAAGTCGGGCACCCGCACGCACACCAGCACCGGGCCGAAGATCTCTTCCTGGTAAATACGCATCGCAGGCGTGGCATGGTCGAACAGCGAGCCGCCGGTGAAGAAACCGGCTTCGAGCCCTGGCACCTTGAGGCCACGGCCATCGACCACCAGCTTCGCGCCTTCCTCGACGCCGATGCCGATATAGCCTTCGATCCGGTCCTTGGCCTGTTGCGTGACGATAGGCCCCATCTCGGCCGCCAGGTCCATCGGGTCCGTCACCTTGAGGCTGCGGGCGCGCGCCGCAACTTTCTCAACAATGGTGTCGGCGATGTCACCCACCAGCACCGCCACCGAGATCGCCATGCAGCGCTCGCCGGCCGAGCCGTAGGCCGCGCCGACCAGCGCGTCCACCGCCTGCTCGACGTCGGCGTCGGGCATCACGACCAGGTGGTTCTTCGCGCCGCCCAGCGCCTGCACCCGCTTGCCGTGGTGGGCGCCGGTCTCGTAGATGTACTGGGCAATCGGCGTCGAACCGACGAAGCTGATCGCCTTGACGTCGGGGTGAACGAGCAGCGCGTCGACCGCGACCTTGTCGCCCTGCACCACGCTGAACAAACCCTCAGGCAGGCCGGCCTGCTGCAGCAGCTCGGCCATGAACATCGCGCAGCTCGGGTCGCGTTCGCTGGGCTTCAAGATGAATGCGTTGCCTGCGGCCAGCGCGATCGGGAACATCCACAGCGGCACCATGCAGGGGAAGTTGAACGGCGTGATGCCGGCCACCACGCCCAGCGGCTGGCGCAGCGTGTGGTTGTCGATGCCGGTCGAGACCTGGTCGGTGAAGTCGCCCTTGAGCAGCTGCGGCGCGCCGCAGGCGAATTCAACAATGTCGATGCCGCGCGAGACCTCGCCCTGCGCATCGGTGAAGACCTTGCCATGCTCGGCGCTGATCATCGCGGCCAAGGTGTCGCGGTGCTGGTTGAGCAGCTGCAAGAAGTTGTTGAGCACGCGGGCGCGCCGGATCGGCGGCATGTCGCCCCAAGCCGGTTGCGCGGCCAGCGCTGCGGCCACCGCGGCGTTGACTTCGTCGGTCGACGCCAGCGCAACCTGGCGCGCTACCTGGCCGGTGCTGGGGTTGTAGACCGCTTGCTGGCGGCCGCTCGTCCCGGGCCGTTGGCGGCCGGCGATGAAATGGCCCACGGCATTGGGGTTGGTGAAAGGTTTTGGCGCGCCCATGGCGGTCTCCGGCAAAGTGGTTGGATGGCTGAAAAGTCAGCAAGTCTAGGCCCGTCGGGGTTAGGTCAGCGCTGCAGTGGGCGCATCCGATGCCTTCTTGAGCTCAAGTCACCCCGGCGCGCAGCTTGTGACGCGCTTGCCGCCACTCGCCGCCGGCCAGCACCGCGCCAAGCCGCTCGACCGCATCCCAGACATCGACGAAGCGGGTGTAGAGCGGCGCGACGCCAAAGCGCAGGATGTCGGCACGATCCTGCGCGCTGCCGACCGGGCTGCCAGCGCGGAAGTCGCCGACCACGCCTCGCTCGATCAGCGCCTGCACCACCGCATAGGCCGCACCAAAAGCATCGCTGGTCGGGTCGAACACCAGGCTGACCTGGCTGCCGCGCTGCGCGTCGGCGTCGGGCGAGGCCAGCAACAGGCCGTGGCCGGCGCAGCGATCGGCCACCCGGTCCATGAACAGCCGGGTCAGCGCCAACGACTTGGCGCGCAGCGCAGTCATGCCGCCCAGCGGCTCGGCGGCGAGCAAGGTATCAACACCGCATTCCAGCGCGGCCAGCGACAGCACCGGCGGCGTGCCGCAGATCATCCGCGCGATCCCCGGCGCCGGCCGGTAGTCGGCGGCGAAGTCGAACGGCGCGGCGTGGCCCAGCCAGCCCGACAGCGGCTGCACGCAGCGATCGATCAGCGCCGGTCGGACCCAGGCAAATGCCGGCGCGCCAGGACCGCCGTTGAGGAACTTGTAGCCACAGCCCACGGCGAAGTCGGCGCCGTCGGCGTTCAGCGCGACGGGCAGTGCACCGGCCGAATGCGCCAGGTCCCACAGCGCGAGCGCACCGGCAGCGTGGGCTGCTGCGTTGAGCGCGGCCATGTCGTGCAAGCGGCCGCTGCGGTAGTTGACCTGGGTGAGCATCAACACCGCCGTGTCGGCGCCCAAGGCCTCGGCGATCTGCCCGGGCGAGTCGACCAGCCGCAGGCTGCAGCCATGTTCACGGCACAGCGACTGCGCGATGTAGAGGTCGGTCGGGAAGTTGCTGCACTCGCTGACGACCACCCGGCGCGCTGGCGCGTCCTGACGCTGGATCGCGAGCGCGGCGCTGAGCAGCTTGAACAGGTTGACCGAGGTCGAATCGGCCACCACCAGTTCACCCGGACCGGCGCCCAGCAGCGAGGCGATCTTGTCGCCGATGCGCGACGGCATCGCCATCCAGCCGGCCGAATTCCAGCTGCCGATCAGGCCCTCGCCCCACTCCTGGCCGATCAGCTGTTGCAGCCGCGCCGCGGCAGCGCGCGGCAACAGCCCCAGCGAGTTGCCGTCAAGGTAGATCAGGCCGCCGCCTTGCGGTAGATGGAACTGGTCGCGCAGCGGCGCGAGTGGATCGGCGGCGTCCAGCGCCTGGGCATGTTCGCGGGTCATCAGGTCTTTCGAAGCCAGGGACCGCACTGGGCGGTGCTGGGCGGCGGTGGGCGAGACCTTCAGACGAACGGCGCCTGCAGGCCTTCGGCCTCGAGCATCGCCTGCACCGCCGGCCGCTCGAGCATGCGGTCAAGGAAGGGTCCGGTATGCGCCAGCGTGCGGGCCGGGCGCTTCATCGCGCGAGTCCAGCGGCTGAGCATGAAGGCATAGGGGTCGAGCGCGCTGTAGCGCTGGCCCAGCACCCAAGGCCCGCCGCTGGCCGCGAGCTGGGCATCGAGCTGGTCCATCAGCGCGTCGAACCGGGTCTCTGCGATGGCCTTGACCTCAGCCGCGCCCGCCGCGTTGCCTGGCAAGACAAATCGGTCGCTGTAGAAGTACAGCGGCATCGTGGCCTGAACCGTGCTCGACATCCACAGCAGCCACTTGTAGAACTGGGCCCGCTCGCCGCTGCCCGGCGGCGGCGCCAGACCGGCGCCAGGGTGGCAGTCGACCAGGTGCAGCACGATCGCGGCGGTCTCGTAGAGCACCAGGTCGCCGTCGACCAGCACCGGGATCAAGCCGTTCGGGTTCAGCGCCAGATAGTCGGCGCGCTTGTGCGCACCAGCGGCGCGGTCCACATAGGCGAGTTCGAAGTCAAGGCCCAGCTCCCGCAGCAACAGGTGCGGCGTCATGCTGGCGTTGCCGGGGAAGTAGTGCAGCTGGATCATCAAGGGATGATCGCACGCGATGCCACGCGACCTCGGTGCGCGTCAGTTCAAGGCCGCATAGGCGCAGGCGGCCAATCCCGCGACGTTCTCACCGCCCATCACGCCGGGTGCCATCTTGTTCATCACGTAGGAGAAGGTCATGCGGCGGTCGCAGTCGACGATCACCAGCGACCCGCCCCAGCCGCCCCAGAAGCAGACCTTGCCGTCGGGGATGTAGGGCAGCTCGGGTATCGGCAGGCCGTAGCCGACGCCCATCTTGAACGGCACGCCCAGCACCAGGTCGACGCCGTGGCTCTGGACCTCGAAGATCCGGTTGATCGTTCGCGGCGACAGCAAACGGATGCCGTCGACCTCGCCGCCCCCGGCCAACACCGACATGATTCGCGCCGCCGACCGCGCATTGCCCTGGCCGTTGGCCGCGCCGATTTCGGCCTGGCGCCAGCCGTCGGTCCAACTCGCACTGGCGTCGGGCAGCGGGTTGCTCAGGGTCTTGAACATCACGCTGGCCGGGTCCAGCGCGCTGAAGTCGAAAGGCAAGGGCGGCGGCGGCACGACATTGGAGACCCGGCCGAATTCGGACGCCGGCAGGCCGATGTGGAAGTCGGCCCCGAGCGGCTGGGCAATTTGCTGCGAAAAGAAGGCGCCCAGGCCCTGGCCGGTGATGCGTCGTACGACCTCGCCGACCAGGTGGCCGTAGTTCAGCGCGTGGTAGCCCGAGGCGCTGCCCGGCTGCCACCACGGCGCTTGCGCGGCCAGCAGCGCGGTGGTCTTCTCGCGGTCGCACAGATCGGCCATCGTCACCGGCTGCTCCCAGCCCGACACGCCCGAGTTGTAGGACATCAGCTGACGCACCTGGACATCACGTTTGCCAGCGGCGCCGAATTCGGGCCAGTAGCGGGCCACCGGCGCGTCGAGATCAAGCTCGCCCCGCTCGACCAGCAGCAGCGCGGTCAGCGAGGTCATCATCTTCGTCGTCGACCAGACGTTGGTGATCGTGTCGGCAGCCCAAGGCCGGCTGCGCGCTTCGTCGGCCCAGCCGCCCCAGAGGTCGACGACGAACTCGCCGTCCAGCGTCACGGCCAGCGACGCGCCGAGGTCGGCACCGCTGGCGATGTTGCTCGAGAACAGTTGGCGCAGGGCTTCGAAGCGGGGCTGGCACTGGCCCTGGGCGTGACGGGGGTCGGTCATGGAAGGGGGTTCTTCTGTTGGAGGGTCAAGCCAAGAGCTTGAGCACAGTCCTGCTGGCGCCGGTGGGTCTGCACCGACCGCTAGGACAACTCAGCGCAACACTTTTTGGAACCAAGCGCCTGCTTGGGCAAGCGCATCATCTGCTTCAGGGATCACGCCTGCACCGGCTTGAAAGACATGCTGCATCTCTGGAAATACCTGCAGACGCACCGACACCCCAGCATGCGCTGCGCGCGTCGCCAATCGAGTGGCGTCGTCGAGCAAGGTCTCATCGCCGCCGACTTGGATGCAAAGAGGGGCCAAGCCTGCCAAGTCGCCATACAGCGGCGCCGCCAGCGGATCGCGGGGCGATGCGCCAGACAAAAACAAGGCGGCCATGCCGATCAAGGCGTCTCGGTTCACCATCAGGTCTGCCGCAGCCTTGGACGCCATGGACTCACCCGTTCCTTCCAAGTCAACCCAGGGCGAAAACACCACGGCGCCACCGGGTTGTGCCAGGCCCTCTCGCTTGGCGGCCAGAAGCAGCGCGAGGGTCAAGCCTCCGCCTGCAGAATCTCCGGCCACCCCTATCCGGGCTGCTGAGAAGCGCTGGTCTAGCAACCACCGATAAGCCAGCAGTGCATCGTTGACGGCAGCTGGGTGCGGGTGCTCTGGGGCCAGACGGTAGTTCACGCTGAGCACCTTGCGTCCACTCTGCACAGCAAGATGCGCCGCCAGCTTGCGGTGTGAATTGGCACTTTGCACCACATAGCCCCCGCCATGAAAGTACAAGACCACTGAATCTTCTCGCGCAGCTTTGGGCCGCAGCCACAACGCGGACAAGCCGTCGACATCGACTTTCGCGATGGCGACGTCCTCTGGCATCGCGCCCACTGTTTCCATCACGGCTTCAGAACCTGCCCGCATTTCTTCCAATGTGGGAGGCGCCGTCGAAGACCCCAGAACCGCTGCTTGATAGGCCCTTACTTGTGCCAAAAAGGCCAGTGCTTGTGGACTTGCCATGGTGCAGCTCTGCTTAGAAGTCAAATGTCGCGCCGACGCCGAAGCTGCGCGGCGGGTTGTAGCCCACCGATCGGGCCGACAGCAGGATCGGCGAGGCGATGAGCATGTTGGTCAGCGCGGTGGTGTTGGTCGTGTTCTTGAGCTGGGCATAGAGCTTCCATGGCCCGGCCGCCGGCCTCAGCGTGGCCGACAGGTTGAGCAGGCCATAAGCCGCCTGCATCGCATCGGTGGTGTTGAACTCGGTGAAATAGAACTTGTCGCGCCAGACATAGTCGGCGCGCAGCGAAGTCTTGTAGGCGCCCATCGACTGGGCCCACTCGGCATTCAGGCCGGCCTGGGCACGCGAGACATTGGCGAGTTGGCGGCCATTGACCGAGACCGGTCCGACGGCGGGCTGGGCGCGCAGGTTGGTGTTGACGAAATCGGTGTAGGTTGGATCCATCAGCCCGACATTCAGGCCCAGCGTCCAGGCCGGCACCGGGCGCAGTTGCAGCTCGACCTCCAGGCCATTGATCTTGGCGGCCGACGCGTTGGTCAGGATCACTGACGCGAGTCCAACCTGCGAGACCTGCATGTCACGGTATTGGCTGGTGAACAGCGCGGCCGCCACGGCGCCACGCTTGTCGAGGAACGAGGTCTTGGCGCCGAGCTCGAAGCTCGTCACGGTCTCGGGTTTGACCGCGGCGGGCTGCAGATTGCCCAGGTTGATCGCGCCCGACTTGAAGCCGTGCGACAGCTTGCCGTAGGCCAGGCTGTCGGGGCTGATCTTCCATTCCAGCGCAAGGCTGCCCGGCACGCTGGACCAGGCGGCGCCGGGCTTGGCGCTGCCGTTCAGTCCGAAGGCGGCGACGGTCTGGTACTCGGTGGCGGTCTTCTCGTCGCGGTTGACCCGCAGCCCGCCTTGCAGCGCCAGCGTCGGCGAGAGTGCGTAGCGCAGGTCGGCATAGGCCGCAGAGGACGTGGTCCGGACCTGGCCGCCGAGCAAGAACTCCACCGGCACCGGGATGTTCATCGCCGCGCCAGGCTGCAGGAAGCCCAGCGGCACCTTGGACTGCACCTTGATGTCTTGCTGCTGGTCGAACTGCAGGTGGGTGGCGCCGATCAGCCACTGCAGGCGGCCGGTGTCGTCAGACGCCAGGTGGGCGTCGATGCTGCGGTCGGTGCTGGCGGTGTCAAAGCGCGTGCCTGCCGTCAGCGCCTCGGTCGCGTCACCGTCGACGAACACCCCAGTCCGGCTCTTGCGGTAGCTCGCCGACAGCGTCAGCGTGTTGGTGCCGATCGGCCGTTCATAGATCGCTTGCAGCGTGTTGACGTCGACCCGGTTGCTCGCACCCTGGCTCTTGGCGGTTCGGGGGTCGCTGCTGGGCACGACGCCAAACAGCAGACCCGAGACCATCACCGGGTCAACCAGCGGCACCAGGCTGGGCCCGTTGTCATGCTCGCGGTGGTAACCGGCGATCAGCCGCAGATTGCTGCCGCCGCCCAGGTCGGTTGCGGTCTGTAAGCGCAGCGACTGCGTGCCCAGGTCATCGAGCCGGCTCGGCCCGACCGTGCTTGGCCCGCCCGGCAGCACCGAGCCATAGGTCTTGCCTGCCAGTGGGTTGTTGGTGTACCCGTCCATGCTCTTGAGCTGGTAGGACAGCCGCGCGCTGGTCGAGCTCTGACCCAGCGGCCCCGAGACAAAGCCTTCGGATTCCTTGCGGCCGTGGTCGCCGAACAGCACGCCGACCCGCGCCTTGAAGCTGTCGGTCGGTTTGGCAGAGAGCAGGTTCACCGCGCCACCTGTGGCGTTGCGGCCGTAGAGCGCGCCTTGGGGTCCGCGCAGCACCTCGACCCGCTGTAGGTCGAACAGGCTGGCGTTCGACGAGGTCTGGTCCGAGAGGTAGCTGCCGTCAGCGTACATCGCCACGCCGGGGTCGCCGCCGGCCGTGAAGAAGATGTTGCCGATGCCGCGGATGAAGGGCTGCGATGCGCCATAGACCGAAGTGAACGACATGTTGGGCACCAGCGTCGCCACACCGGCCAGGTCGGTGACACCGATCTCGGCGAGCTTGGCGCCGCTCAAGGCGGTCACGGCTTCGGGCGTCGCGTCGACCAGTGTCAGCCGCTTCTCGGCCGTGATCACGACCCGTTCCAGCGCTGCCGGCGCGGCGTCCTGGGCCGACGCGATGCGAGGTGCTGCGGCCAGCAACCCGACGATCAGCGCAGTGACGGCATAGTTCAATTTCAGGCGAGGTGCTCTCATGAGGTGTCTCCGGTAGATAGAGGTGCGCGCTTGGCGGTGAGGCTGTCGCGTCTGGATCGGACGAGTCTGGAGCACCGACCACAGGTCAGCTATCTGGTTTTGGCACCGCAGCATCTGAAAACGGACGCCGCCTGGCGTCGGCCGTTTGACCTGGTGGCTGAACCGACGCTCAACCGCCCGCGCGACGCAGCGTGTCGCGCGGCGATTCGCCGAAGCGCTGCCGATAGCGCGCGGCAAACTGCCCGAGATGGGCGAACCCCCACTTCAGCGCCAGATCGGTCACCCCTGTGCCGTCAGCTGCGGTGCTCAGGTCACTGCGCACGCCCTGCAGCCTGAGCTCGAGCATGTACTGCAGAGGCGAGGTGCCGAGGTGCTTTTCGAAGCCCCTGGTCAGCGCCCGCACGCTGACGCCGCCCGCAGCGGCGACGTCAGCGACGGTCGGCAGCTCAGCAGCTCGGGCGTGGATGAACTCGCGCGCGCGCCCGGTCGAGGCCGGCAGCGATGCCGGTTGGTCCATCCGGCCTTGGTGCGAGTTCGGCCAGGCCAGCAGCAACTCGAACAGAGCAGCCTCCTGGAGGCTGCGCTCCAAGCGCTGTGCCGCACGCAGCGGGTAGTTCGGGGTGCCGGCCAGGCGGCCCATCACCCGCAGCAGCGCTGACGACACCGGGCTGCCAGCGGGCACGCGTCGGCTGAACTGCGGCGTCTCGGTGACCGCCGGACCGCCGAGCGCCTGGCAAGCGGCCGCCAGGTCTTGCTGCGTCACCCGCAGGTTGACGATCTCGGCATCGGCCGACATCTGCAATACATAGGTGTCGCCAGGCATCGAGACTGCGGCGTCGCCGGCGTTGAAACGGATGCCAGCCCGGTCGACCTGGCCGCTGCGCAGGTACGAGAACACCCAGAAAGGGTGGTGCTCGTAGACCCGGGTCACCGTCGGCGCGCCGTGGCGGATCGCGCCCAGGTGCAGGTTCGCAAATTCGAAACCCTGGATCGACATGTCCAGACTGCGGCCGGACTGCAACTGCAGACTGTTCGGACCATACATGCCGGCGCAGAAGGCCGCCGCGCGTTCCGGCACCGTGGTCTGGAACAAGGAGACAAAGCGAGAGTTCCATGCTGCCGGCACGCACACCGAGGGTTCTAGGCTGGGCTGGAGGTCCATCGGCCCATTCTGAGGCCATGTCAAGCCCCACGCCACCGGTGTAATCGCGAATGCGCTCAGCGAGTTCGCAGGCGCTCAAGCGCCGACCCGGCGCGTCGCGATCAGTCGCGGAAGTTGTTGAAGGCCAGTGGCACGTCCGCCACGTCTTTGCGCAGCAGCGCCATCGCCGCCTGCAAGTCGTCGCGCTTGGCGCCGGTCACGCGAACGCTGTCGCCCTGGATCGAGGCCTGCACCTTGAGCTTGCTCTGCTTGATGAAGGTCTGGATCTTCTTCGCGGTCTCGCTGTCAATGCCTTGCTTGACAGGCACTGTCAGCCTGACCTTGTCGCCGCCCATCTTCTCGATCTTGGCGCTGAAGTCGAGAAACCGCAGGTCGACGCTGCGCTTGCTGAGCTTGGCGCTGAGCAGGTCGCGCACCTGCGCGATCTGGAAATCGCTGTCGGCATGCAGCACCAGTGTGCGGTCTTTGCCGGTCTCGGTGCTCTCGATGCGGGCGGCCGAGCCCTTGAAATCGAAGCGGGTGCCGATTTCCTTGTTGCTCTGATCGACCGCGTTGCGCAGTTCGACCAGGTTGGGTTCCAGGACAGTGTCGAAGCTGGGCATGGCGGCAGTCAGGTGGGGGAGAAGCCGAAAATTCTGCCACGCGGTCAGCGGCCGGCCCTAGGCTCAGGCGCCGCTGTCGCCAGTTTCAGGCAAATCCCATGCGCTGCAGCAAGGCGGCGGCCATGTCGAGCCGGTCGCGCAGCGCGAGCGCATGGGCACGGCAATCGGCGGCGCTGTAGCTGGCGCCATCGGCCTCGATACGCCGGGCCAGCGCCTGCACGCCGATCAATCCCATGCTGGCCGCAGCACCATAGAGGGCATGGGCCAAGGGGGTCAGCGCGGCGGTGTCAGCGCAGTCCAGTGCAGCGAGCAGTTCGAACTGGCAGCCCGCGTTGTCGGTCAAAAAGCTCGCCAGCAAGTCGCGGTAACCTGCCAGCGAGACGCCCAGACAGACATCGCCGATCACCGCCATGTCCAGGTGTTGGATGACGTCGGTGCTGCGAAAACGGCGTTGCAGCGGTACGGTGGGATTCGAAACAGTGGTCGGCAAGTGAAGCTCGGCTATGGGTGGCGATACTGGGATGTCGGCAGATGGCGCGGATTCAACAGCCAATTCTGACCGATCTTGCTGCGCCGGCGTCGGCGCAGCCGGCAACAAGCCCGGTTGGCCAAGGCGAATCCTGGCCGGCGCGCATCGGCCAGAATCACCCCATGCCGTCGCCCCTGCCATCGCCCTTGTCCGCGCTGACCATCGAGCGCGGCTGCAAGCTGCGCGAGCTCAACAGCTTCGGCCTGCCGGCGCTGGCGCACACGCTGGTGCGCATCCGCAGCGACGCCGACGTGCGACGCGTGCTCGACCACCCCGAGCTCGGCCGCAGTCCGAAACTGGTGCTGGGCGGCGGCAGCAACCTGGTGCTCACGCGCGACCCGCAGGCTGTGGTGCTGCGGGTCGAGGTGATGGGGCGGCGATTGGTCGAGGCGCGCGACGACGCCTGGATCGTCGAGTTCGGCGCTGGCGAGCCATGGCACGACGCGGTGGCTTGGACGCTGGACCAGGGCTGGCCCGGATTGGAGAACCTGGGCCTGATCCCTGGCACCGTCGGCGGCGCGCCGGTGCAGAACATCGGCGCCTACGGCATCGAGCTGGCCGACCGCTTCGAGTCGCTCGACGCCGTCGACCTGGTCACTGGCCGCAGCGTCACGCTCAGCGCCAAGGCCTGCGCCTTCGGCTACCGCGACAGCGTGTTCAAGCAGGGCGGCTTCGGTGGCCTGGCCGGCAAGAGCCTGATCACCAGGCTGCGGCTGCGACTGCCTCGGCCTTGGCAGCCGGTGCGTGGCTACCTCGACCTCGAGCGCCGAATGGCAGAGACTGGCAACCCGGAGCCCGACGCGCGCACCTTGTTTGACTGGGTCTGCGCGATCCGCCGCACCAAGCTGCCCGACCCGGCGCTGCTGGGCAACGTCGGCAGCTTCTTCAAGAACCCCATCGTCAGCGCCGAGCAGTGCCGCGACATCACCGGCCGCGACCCGCACCTGGTGCATTACCCGCTGCCCGATGGGCGCTACAAGCTGGCCGCGGGCTGGCTGATCGACGCCTGTGGCTGGAAAGGCAAGAGCATTGGCGGGGCTGGCGTCTACGAGCGCCAGGCGCTGGTGCTGGTCAACCGCGGTGGCGCCACAGGCGCCGAGGTCGTGATGCTGGCGCGCGCGATCCAGCAGAGCGTTTACGGGCGCTTTGGCATCCGGCTCGAGCCCGAGCCGGTGATCGTGTAGCGCAGCGTGACAATGCTGCCCATGAGCAACTTGCCGATTGCAAACACCACGGGCCCGCTGAGCGAGGCCGAGCTCGACAGCCTGCAGACCCTGATGGACAGCCTGCCCGCCACGCTCGAGCCGCTAGACAGCGTGATGATCGATGGCTACCTCTGCGGTGTGCTGCTGCAGCCGCAGCCGGTGCCCGAGGAGCGCTGGCTGGCGCACATCGCCGATGTCGACGGCCGCCGGCCGCCCACCCGCTTCGACGCCGCGCTGATGCGCGCGCTGGTGCACCGGCGCTATGTCGAGCTGAACCAGGCGATCGCCCAGCGCCAGTGGTTCGACCCCTGGGTCTACCAACTCGACGACCAGGCCACACCGTCCGAGACCGTGCTGCCCTGGGTCGCGGGCTTCGCCACCGCGGTGGACTTGTTCACGGTGCTGATGGACCGCCACGAGCACGCGCTGCTCGAGCCGCTCGCCACGTTGTACCGCCATCTCGACCCCGACGACCTGGAGGACGCTGAGGAACTGCTGGCCGAGATCGAGACCCTCGCGCCACCCGAGACCTTGGTCGAGGCGGTCGAAGACCTGGTGCGCAGCGTGCTGCTGATGGCCGATGTGTCTCGGCCCCAGGCCACCGGGCGTGCGCCGCACCCGGCGCTGGCGCGGCGCGCTGTGGGCGCAAGCCGTGGCGGCCCGGCGGCCAAGACCACGCCCGCTGCGCGGCCACGCGGGCCGGCAGGCCGGCCTCGCGGCGGCCGATAAGCCGGTTCAGGCGCTGCCAAACGCCCGCCGGGCGTGCAGGCCCAAGCCCTGGGCGACGCTGGCAAAGCGGTCGCCGCGCATCACCCGGGTGGCCGGGAACCGCGCCGCGATGCGCTCGGTCAGCGGTTTCAGCCCGGTCGACCCGCCGGTGAAGTACAGCGCATCGACCCGGTCGGCCGCCAGGCCGGCCTGGCGCAACGTCTGCTGGGCTGCGGCGGCGATGCGGTCCAGGTCAGTGCCGACCGCGTCGATCACGCCCACCTCGTCGACTGCGGCGCGCAAGCCGGCCTCGAGCAGCGACAGGTCGATCATCGCCTCGCCGCCTTCGGCCACCGCGATCTTGGCCGCTTCGGCACGGGCGATCAGGCCGTGGCCCAGGTGTGCGGTGATCACCGCCATCAGCCGGGCGTGCTGCTGCGGGTCGGCATAAAAAGTCTTCATGCGCCTGAGCTCGGCCACTCTTGCCGGGGCGTAGACGGTGTTGATCAAATGCCAGGTCGCGAGGTCGAAATAGGCCCGGCTCGGCACCTCGCGCCCGCTGGGCCCCAGCGCGCGATAGCCGCAGGCCGGCAGGATGCTGGCGAGCTCGACCTGGCGGTCGAAATCGGTGCCGGCGATGTGCACGCCGTGGTTGGCCAGGATGTCGTCCCGGCGGTCGACACGCTCGCGCAGCAAAGGCCCGACGCGTACCAGCGAGAAGTCCGAGGTGCCGCCGCCGATGTCGGCGACCAGCACCAGTTGTTCGCGGTCGACCTGGGTCTCGTAATCCAGCGCCGCAGCGATGGGCTCGTACTGGAAGCTGATGTCGACAAACCCAACATCGCGCGCTGCCTGGGTCAGCGCGGTTTGCGCGGCAGCGTCGCGTTCAGCGTCGTCGTCGACAAAGAACACCGGGCGCCCGAGCACGACACGGGTCAGCGCCTGGCCGGCCTGGCGCTCGGCCAGGGTCTTCAAGTGGCGCAGATAGCCCGAGACCACATCGAGGTAGCGCACCGATCGGCCGCCGCCCACATCGGTGGCCTGGCTGGCCAGCGTCGAGCCCAGGATGCTCTTCATCGACCGCATCAACCGGCCTTCGATGCCCTCGATATAAGCCGCGACAGCGGCACGGCCGTAGTGGCGCTGCGGCTCCTCGTGCGCCGCCAGCCCTTCGACCGCGTAGAACACCGCGGTCGGCATGGTGCGCTGGCCGGGCTCGAGCTCGACCAGTTGCACCGCGGGCTTGGCCCCAGCAGCGGTCGGCAGCGCAATGGCCGAGTTGGAGGTGCCGAAATCGATCGCGCAGACAGCAGACATGTTGGGTGACGGGCGACGGCGAGCCGGCAAGAGAAGAAGGGGCGCGATTCTAGAAGGCTGTCGTCGACAACCGGACCGGGTCGATGCTTCGCGTGCGCCCCGGCGCGCTGCGCAGTATCGACACGTCGGGTTTCGCGCTGCTGCGCAGCCAACTGCTAAGGTGGATATGCGTCGAGCCGTCCGTGGTCTGCCAGCAAGCGCTGCCAGCCACCCTGCAAGTCACTGTTCACCGCGCTCAACCCTGCCACTGGAGCCCATCGCCATGAGCTTGTTCGACGCCGGCCGCCTCGGTCTGCTGACCTCGCCCAACCGCATCATCATGGCGCCGCTGGGCCGCGCCCGTGCCGACACGCTGAGCCGCGAGCCGCTGCCGCGCGCACAGACTTATGACACCCAGCGCGCCAGCGCCGGGCTGATCGTCAGCGAGGCAACCCATGTCTCGCCGCATAGCGTCAGCCGGCCGGGTGGCGCGGCGATCCACACCACCGGCCAGTCGCTGGCTTGGCGTCGCGTGACCGATGCGGTGCACGGCGCTGGCGGCCGCATCTTCCAGCAGCTGTTCCACCTCGGGCGCAAGGCCGATCCGGGGCGCTTGGCGGGCGGCGCGCTGCCGGTGGCGCCGTCGGCGATCGCTGCGCGCGGCGAAGTGGCCACCCCTGGCGGGATGCGGCCTTTTCCGGTGCCCCGCGTGCTGGCCCGCGATGAGATCGCCGGCCTGGTCGACGAATTCCGCCATGCCGGCGTGCTGTCGGACGGGGCGGGCCTTACAACGCGCCGGATGCTGAGAGTTTTTATGTCGGCGGCGACCAGGGTTATATCGACTATCCGTTTCTGCCGCAGCCGGCGCCGGCGCTGGCCTGAGGCCGGGCCGGCCCGCAGACCTTCAAGCAGCCGAGGCCTGGTCAGCGCGCCAAGAGTGGCAGTCGATTGACGTCGAGGTCTGCGAGATGTGCGTGCAAAACGGTCCCGTTGTCGGCCACTTTCGCGCACCTCAATGAAGTGTAGGACGCTTTATTCGTGCATTAGGATAGCTTGAGAATACACAAGCCGGTCACGGTGCACGATGGCAAGGGCCGGGCGGTCACTGCGCCTCGATGCCGGCCTGCTTGATCACCTTGCGCCACTTCGCAAATTCCTGCGCGATGAAGGCGTCGAATGGCGCCGGTGTCTGAAGCCGCACCCCCGAACGCGGCTTTCTTCAAACACTAACTCCCAGCAAGACCGATGGCGCGCTTTGGGAACGCCCGAAGCAGTTTCTTGTCCACCGTGACGAGCTTTGTATTGAGTTTGATCGCCAGCGCAATGAATTCACAGTCATAGGCAGAACAGTCGCTGTCACGCACCAACTCAAGCACAGAACTGGAATCCACCTCGAACTCGGCACCGGCAAGCAGGCTTTCGGCTTCTCTTTGCAGACTGCACGCTTGGTCGAAGGTCACGGTCTTTCGCCGCATGTAGCCAGCAAGAATGTTGCGGAACTCGCTTCGCCACAGAGTCGGCGCGGCCCATTCTGGGTCTTGCTCGAGCAGCGCTTCAGCGACTGCCGTCCTGTCACCCGGCAAATACAGGTATGCCAAGATGTTGGAGTCGACCACGATCACGGACGGCCTGCCCTCTTGAGTGCATCAATGTCGCGCGCTGAAAATTTCCCTTGCGGCAAGGTGTCGCGCAGAGCGCGTGCACGTGCCAGTCGCTCTGTAGGCGTCACCTTCGCCGGCAGCAGCATGGCCTCGAGACAAACAATCGCCTCGCCGTTCATGCTTCGGCGGTGCTCTTGCGCAGAGGCCTTCAGTCGCGCGTACACGTCGTCCGGAATGTTCTTCAGCGTCAAGGTCGTGGGCATTTCCAGATCCATCCAAATTGGAACCATTATGGTTTACAACGGTTCCCATGTCCAGTCGAGTCCAGGCGCTCAAGCCTCGAGTCGCCACGCTGGGTCAAGCAGCACTCTTGATGCCGTCGAACACAAGAAGTTGGGCATTGGCTTTGGTTGAACTCACACCGGCGCCGGGGTCCAGCGCGTCGGTGCAAGGTGGATCAGGGCAAGGGCCGGGCGGTCACTGCGCCTCGATGCCGGCCTGCTTGATCACCTTGCGCCACTTTGCAAATTCCTGCGCGATGAAGGCGTCGAATTGTGCCGGCGTCTGCGCTGCGGTCTCCATGCCCAGGCCGTCGAACCTGGCCTTGACCTCGGGCAGCGCCAGTATCTCGGCGACGTCGGCCGCGAGCTTGCGGGCGATCGCGTCAGGCACCTTGGCTGGCAACACGAAGCCGAACCAGGAGCCAACCTCGAAGCCCGGCAGCCTGCCCGCCTCGGCGACCGTGGGCAGCGTCGGCAGCGCGGTCGACCGGGTGGCGGTGGTCACCGCCAGCGCGCGCAGCTTGCCGGCCTTGATGTGAGGCCCAGCCAACGCGGCGGTCAGCGGCATCATCGTCACGCGCCCGGCCAGCAAGTCGTTCATCGCCTCGGGCTGACCTTTGTAAGGCACATGCGTGAGCTTGATGCCTGCGCTCTGGGCCAGCAGTTCGCCCGACAAGTGGTTGGACGTGCCGATGCCCGCGCTTGCATAGGTCAGCGGCGCCGGACTGCTCTTGGCCAGCGCCAGCAGTTCGGCCAGGGTATTGGCCGGCAGGTCCGGGTGGACGACGACGACGTTCGGGATCGCGCCGAAGCCAGCGACGGCGCGGAAGTCGCGCAAAGGGTCCCAGCTCAAGCCCTTGATCAGGCTGGGTGCGACCGCGTGGCTGGGGCTCACGCACAGCAGCGTGTAACCGTCGGGCGCCGATTTGGCGACAAAGTCGGTACCGATCGATCCGCCCGCCCCGGCCTTGTTCTCGACCACCACCGCCTGACCGTATCGGGCCGACAGGCGCTCGCCGACGACGCGGGCCACCGAGTCGACCACGCCGCCAGCGGTGAATGGCACGACGATGCGCAGCGGCTTGTTCGGGAAGCTCTCGGCTTGCGCCAACGCGACGTTCGCAAAGAGCAGGGACAGCGCCGCCACGCAGGCGGCAATCAGGGTTCGGATCAAGGTCATCAATAGTCTCAAGTAAATGTGGCTTGGCGGCTTAACCCCGACGGGGGGTGGCCGGCGTCGGCCGGCCTCGGGGCGCACAGGTGCTGCGCGAGTCGGCCGGGGCCAAGTGCGCGCTGGGGCGCGCTCAAAGCGCGTGGCAATGCCGCGTTGACTCAATAGTCGACCAGCGAGCCGTCGCGCAAGCAGGGGTTGCGCTCGGCGCTGCGCGCGCGTCGCACCAGGTCGCGGCCGATCACGGTCTTGTGGACCTCGCTCGCGCCTTCGCCGATCTGGTTGAGCTTGGCATCGCGGAAGAAGCGCTCGAGCGGAAAGTCCTGCAAGTAGCCACGACCACCGGTCAGCTGCAGCGCATCGGTCACGACCTTCATGCACAGGTCGGTGGCCTGCATCTTGGCCATCGACGCGAAGATCGCGACATCGGCGTCGCCGCGGTCGTACTTTTCGGCGGTCAGCGTGAGCAGTGCGCGCGACGATTCGACCTGGGTCAGCATGTCGGCGAGCATCCACTGCACGCCTTGGTGCCCGCCCAAGGGCTTGCCGAAGGTGTTGCGGTCGGTGGCGTACGCGGCGGCGATCTCGACCGCGCCGATCGCCCGGCCCAGTGCCATCGCGGCGTGGCCGATGCGCGCGCGCAGCAATGCGTCTTGCGCCAGGCTGAAACCCTCGCCCTCGGCGCCCAAGCGATGGCTGGCGGGCACTTGCACGCCGTCGAAGCGCAGCGACGAGATCGGCACGCCGTACCAGCCCAGCTTGCCGACTTCGGGGCCGACATCGAACCCGGCGGCGCCCCGAGGCATCAACACCGCGATGAAGCTGGCAGCGTCTTCTTCGGCCCGACCGACGACGACGAACCAGTCCGCGGTGCTGGCGCGGGTGATGAACTTCTTCGCGCCGTTGACGACATAGCCATCAGCCGAGCGCCGCACTGTGGTCTGCAAGCCACGAACGTCCGAGCCCGCGCCGGGCTCGGTCAGCGCGAAAGCCGACTGCAGTTCGCCGCTGCACAGCTTGGGGACGAGCTGCTGCTGGATCGCGTCGGATGCGCCCGCGACGATCGCCCGGCTCGACAGATCGGTGCCGGTGACGATCGACGCCGCCGTGCTGCAGACCCGCGCGAGTTCTTCGATGATGCGGATGCGCAGCACCTGGCGGGCGTCGCTGCCGCCATAGGCCTTGGGAAAAGCGGTGGCGACGATGCCCTCGCGCGCCAGCAGCCTGAAGGTGTCCCAGGCGAAGACGTCCTGGCGGGCGACCTCGGCGGCCTGTGGTCCGAAGTGGCTGCGGCACAGGCCGCGCAGGCGTTCGATCAACTGCTGCTCATCGTCGGCCAGTGCGCGCAGAAAATGGTCGCCGAACAGTCGGGGCTTGTGTGGGCTTGGATTCATCGGGGCTCTTCAAGGTCGCAGAGGGCACCATCATCGCCACTGCAGGCCGCGGCGTCGAGTTTTGTTGCGACAGGCGAAGTGCCGGATGTGTTCAGATACGGCGCCATTAGCGCTATTACCGCCATTACCGCCATTACCGGCATTCCCGCCACTACAGCTGCCAAGGCCAAGACCCAGGCCTAAGATCGCCATGCCCAAGATCACCCTGCCCACCTCGATGCCTGCCCTGATGCCCAAAACCGCTGCCCGCGTGCCCGCGACCTTTTCCGCGTTGCGGACCCACATGATCGACGGCCGAACCGAGAGCCGGATCGAGCAACTCGGGCTAGACGACCTGTCGCCCGGAGAGCTGGTGGTCCGCACCCGGTATGCCGGGGTGAACTACAAGGACGGGCTGTCTCTGCACGGC
>Ga0214919_10003861_pt1 | contig 22296 bp, 25 predicted proteins | sample LL1503_MetaG_FD_177994 | JGI IMG/M metagenome (GOLD analysis project Ga0214919, IMG submission 177994) | Freshwater microbial communities from Lake Lanier, Atlanta, Georgia, United States - LL-1503 | ecosystem: Environmental > Aquatic > Freshwater > Lake | place: USA: Georgia | collected... | reverse complement strand
CGATGAACAGCTCGCGGAACTCTATGACAGCGTCGTCCCTGAGGACGTCCAGTTTTACATCAACGGATACCTCATCCCGCCCGGCACGGCGGTGACGGACGCGCTGAGCGCCCTCTCCGGCAACTACAACGACGACTTCTTCAACCTTGACAACTACCACTACACCGACGATGATGCCGAAGACGATGACAACTACCACTACAACACCACCGCGCTCCTGGAGCCGCTGAGCGACCTCGCGGCTTTTCAGAATCTCGACGTCCCTGACGGTGTCAAGTACTACAATGGACACCCTATCCTGCCTGACATGGCAGTGACGGACGCGATGAGCGCCTTCGGCGAGGGCGAGGACGACTACTGCGACGACGACGACGAGTGCTATGGCTGCCAGATGGACTCGATGTCCCGCGCTGACCACACCGGCGTCAACGGCTGCCTCACGGACATGGGCGGCTGCTGCTAAGTCCAGTAGCCCTTTCCTGCGGCAACGACACTCGGCACATCAATCAAGGTATGTTTTATCGTGTTATCAATGTTACTGCTCTATACTAACCCTGCTTTGTAGGGCGACCTATCTTATAAAAAATTGACAAACATAATAATAAATATCTATTCACAATCCAGCCATCTACAATCAATGGACAGCACCTACAACGCAGCCACATCCCGGGCCAAGTACGGCGCCACCGATGACGGTCGATGGCCGCCGTGCTCTGGTTGTCTCAGCGACGTCGACGGCCTGACTGAACACATGGGGCCTCGCGGGTGTCTTGTCGACACAGACAAGTACCCGGATATCGCCAAGAACATCGAGCGCTTCGATGAGATTCTCAAGTTCCAGGATCTGGAGAATCCTACCCCCGAGCAGGAGCAGCTTCTCTACAGCCTAGTCGTTCCCGAGGGCCTGCCCTGCCATATCAACAACGTGTTGGTTCCGGTTGGCGCCAACTACATGGAGGCGATGAAGAAAATCACCGGCCACTACTAATGAACCAAGCAATAAGAAAATCAGGTGCTAACCTACTTTGTAGTGTCAAAAAGCAAATCGTAACAATAAATCAGCCTTGGTCTCGTCTCCAAAAACTACATCGGCTCGACCCATTCCATTGGGTAGTTCTATACTAGCACCTTCATTATTTTTGATGATATCTATATATGTCTCTAGACCTACAATATTTAGTACTTTGTTGGGTATGTATAGTTTTTGTTCTGCTTCACAGCGAATTAAAAATCTAGCACCGACATAAAAGTATATAAATTGGTCATCTAGATATAATATATCTCCATATCGAAGTATATTAAAGTTGAATTTTTTATAAATAGCCTTTATAAAATCTATATCATTACTAAACATACATACATCTAGCCATTTATCTACTTTATAACCATCGGTTTTATTACATAGATTATATGCTTTGGATGGTATATAATGTGGACCTATTTGGGGTTCTATTAATTTATAATTAACATCAAATAAGACATCATATAGTTCAACTTTGCTACCATATATATTCATTAATTCTTTATAATATATGAATGGGTTTATAATTCTGTTGAAAGAAATGCCTTTTGGTATATTGTAATTATCGCTTTTACATATAAATTCTCTATCTGGTCCAACAAATATTATATTATTCCCAAATAAAATTACATTATAGGATAGTATTTTATCAAATAAATCCCTAAATTCCTGTAGTATATCGTATTTTATTAGCCGAATACTCAATATATACATTAATTTATCAACACTTATAGTACCATTTAGATCAATATCATAAAACCATTCAATCTTATGGATTCTACAGTAACTCATTATGTATAAAATAAGAATTTATAATATGTTAATCACAATTTCTTATTTTATTATTTCTTATTTTATTATTTCTTATTATGTTTTGAGCCAACCACAACAATTACAGCAACAACAATCCATTTGATTAACATGTTTGCTGGAGATGTCATTTAACATACTACGGTCTAGTTTCATATAGTTTTCTCGCTCCTCTATTAACCGTCTTTCAATATCACGTTTCATACGCATATTGACATTCCACGTATAAATCAAGTCGCGATTCTTTTCCCGTTCCTCTGTAGAAACACCAACTTTTTGTATTTCATCATTGTATTTCTTTTGAATTTCAATACAGCGATTTAACTCGGCTTTAAGATATTTCTCAGATGTTAAGAAGCTTTTTACGGCTGAAAACACATTGACGCCATATAAATTAGCCAACGCTCTCCTAACCCTCTCGGGTAATATAAACTTATTCATGTCTTTTATCTCTGTTACCTTCAACTCTATTTCATCTATTAAATCAAATACCGCCTTATATTGTTCGTTTTTACTATCGTCTTCTTTCAGATATTTTGTTCTGCTAAAAAAGATGACTCGACCTGAACCAAACTCACATTTTGATTGTAACTTATCAAACTGGTAGGCACTTGTTTTATGTGCCTCGGATTTAGCATCTAGTTTCAAATAGCTAATAATAGCTAATAGAAATGAATTAACGGCGGTTAGGGAAGAAATAAGAATAGAACCAAAACTAGTTTTATCTAGAGCTAAACTGAGTACTGTAGTGAGGGCTGACACAAATATAGCAGGCATCATAAGAAAGTTTAATTGTTGTTCGCAAAAGGTCTTGGCCTCAGTGTATAGTATCTTCTGACCTTTTAAATAAATGGCTACAATATCTAGTGATATCGAGAGCATTTCATCATCACTCAAGTCTACATTATTTTTATTAGAGCCATCGTTAGAGTCTACAATAAGAAAATCATTATCTATTATAACGTCATCGGTTAAGGCCACATTGTCTTTTAGTCGCTCGTATTGTTCAGCCCGTAGTTCCTCCCAGTAGTCTTCTATTTCGCGCCAGGTGTCCATATCATAGTCCATTTCGGAAAAATCTTTAGCATCTTTGAATAGTTTTTCTATTCTTTCACGACGCCTCTCTTTTTTAGGGTCATCAGATTTTTTATCTATTTTCTTTAACTCGATTGTAAGCATTTTTTGAATATCCTCTATTTTGTTACTAATCGTTTTTTTCTGTCTTTCATACTCGTGATTGGTATAGTGTTCTTTCTTTTTAGCTTCTGGCACACGCCAATCATTTTCTCCAGTTATTGATTTTTGTCGCGATACTGACCTAGATTCCTTTTGTATTATAGTCAATCTAGGTGCTTCTAAAGCCAACATTTGTTTCTCACTAGAATCAACATCACTTTCTTTAGTAAAATTAACTCTACCTAATCCTCCTAACGGGGGCATTATTCTAAAATTTCTATTAGAGGGACTAAGACTTCTAGCCCTGCCTCTAAGTCTTGGGATAGATGAGGTTGAAACAAAGCTATTTGTTACGGACTGAGAATCATCCATAGATTAATAATTTATTTATTTTAGTTACTAATTTCTTTAAGTTTTAGTGTGTCATTGCTATGTCTAAACACAACAATAGCACCATTACTGCCGGTCTTAATACTAATCTTATTCTTTATAAATATAGTAGACCTATTGTAGTGTTCTATTAGTATCTCTCGTTCTTTCATACCATTCAGTATAGTATATAGGTCTATATATTCTAATTCATCCTCACCGGATAATAATAGTATATTCTTTAGCTCTTCGAAATCTATTAGTTCTACTAGTTTTCTGAAACGGAATGAATCAACAATAACAACCATAAAGGGTAATGTATTACAATCTAAGTCCCTTCTTGCTAAACACTCCTCCCCAATAGAGTATAGTTTTTTAAGCAGATGTTCTTTCCTATCAAGTACCTCACAAATATTACAGTTACTAAATCCATGACTAGAAAAAATATATTTAGTGATATTACAAAATGTATAAATAAAGTTTAGAGTGGTTGTAAAGTATACATCTAATACCAAGGCATCTATTTTAGCCTTGTGTTTAACTATACTCTGTCTCATAGATGTAAAATGTAGTACTGCTTCGTTACTATGATGTACCCCTCCTAGTATACAGGTACATTCAAAGGGTAGTCTAAAAGAGTTTTGAGTACTCTTGATTAGTTGTATGAATTTATCAAATATAGTATCTTTATAGAAATGGGCATTATTAATTTCTGTTACACTGTAGTGGTGTGGTTTAATGTGTATAAATAGTGCTCTAGATTTAGTGACAACCATTATGTCAACTATACACTTTCCACTATTCTTTTTTGGAAAGAACATACTATAAATATCATCATAATTTGTGACATCTAATTCATTGTTAGTATCTATGTACTGTATAATATGTGTTATCATTTTTAGATAATAACATATATTTAGAAGTCTTTAATTTTGTTTCTGGAGTCAAAGTAGTTTTATTTATTTCAAGGCTACATACTACCAAAAATTGGAAGAAAGGATAGAACACCAACACGGGAGAAGAGTTTAGCTAGCGGGGCTAGCGGGATTAGCGGGCGCCTGGTAGCCTCTTGATACTCTTCGATTACAGCCAGTTGGTTCTCGAGGTCGGGTCCGCTCCTGTTGAAACGCTTGAAATCTTGAAATGTCGGTTGCCGGTTCTCAATCAAGCTCATGTCGATAATACAAGCCATGTGTGTAGTGCTAAAAGGTGTAATGTCTAGACCCTTGTTTTATTCAATTTTTTACTACCGTGGAGTGTCCTAAAGTTAGGCACTACAGAAAATAAAAATATGGTCGTTCGCCGCTATTAGGGTGTAGATTTATATCACCAACCATGTTAATAACGGTCATAGATAGGATTAGTAATACAATGTAGCCAAACATAAATATGCTCGCTAGCATAAACTTATTGTATAGTTCATAATCAGTATTCTTATAACTGTTAAAGTGGAAGAATACGGCTGTATAAAAGAAGGCAAACGGAACATTTATAGTACATAGGGTGGTAAATAGTAGGGTACATAGTAAAATTACATCTATTTGAATTTCCCTGTCTATAAATTTATCGACACTGGTTTTATTTTTAGGTACTTCAAGAATGTTATCGTCCATTATAGTGTGTATAAACTAGTTATTAGATAAATAGTGTGTGCTATATTTTAAATCATTTTCTGCCGTGGAGTGCCACCCTTTAGGGTGGTACCGTATAGTGCCAAAGGCTTCAAAATTTAGGACACTATTGGCACTCCACGGTAGCTAACTCGGGTTCCGCAGTGTCTGGCACTTTATGGTATCACACCTCATTGTCTTATTATTAGTGCGTGGACCCCACCCCTCATAAATATTTTTTACTACTTTAGGTCTATCTTCAACTAGTGGTGGCATGTCACTATAGTCAATATCACTATCTTCGGGGGTACTAATATAACTAGGAGGAGGTCTATGTTTTTCTTTTACTTTTTCACCATTAGCTAGTTCGGTGAGATAATTGTGAGCAATGATAAGTTTTTCAACAGGCAAGTTAGATACAATAACGCGCACTTTTTCTTGAAGACCTTTTGTAGCCTTTTCAAGCAGTTCTTGTTGTTGGCTGGTAGGCAGAAGAGAGAAGATTTGTGCGGTAGTTTTATCCATTTTAGATGTATTATACAAAGCAAGTTTTTATTAAATCATTTTTATTTCTATTTATTCCAATACTAGAATTCGGGAAGCACTTGTACCTTTATTACAAGTATCTGTGTAGTCTGTTGAGGGTTTTTTAGGAGCATTTGGCGGGACAGGAATAGTGGGTCGAGGAGGAGTCGTTGGTTGCGGTTGATCCATTTGTCCTATTTAGTGTGTTAGTAATATTAGTAAATTTGTCAATTTGTCACTTTTTCAACGTAGTTATAGAGAAGGCATAGTTCGTAACCACTAAAACCCCTAATCCTATCAACAAGACTATTATAAAGTTCTGTGTTGGCCTCAATTATAATTAGTTGTTTGTTTTTCACCGATAGGCTATCGAAATCATCTAGACCACTAAAACCGTATTTTTTTAGTAGTTTGTCTTTTTGTACCTGGTCGAGTCGGTTGAAGAACATTCTAAAGCGGCAAAACTCAAAATTATGTTGTGTCTCCATTGGCAGTGATAATAATAAAAAATATGAAATTATCAATTTATCAGTCACTCGTATTTCCACGAACCACCCCTAACTACTTCACCCAATTCATTTTCGATACAAATATCACCCTGTAGCCCAGGTTCACCGAAGCCGGCATACATAAAGATATCCTTTTTATTTGCTAGTATTACATTTCCGGGTACACCAGCTAGTGTCACCTTTTTAACACTTTTCCCATTACCTAATAGATTAATGCCACGAATAACAACATCTGTCATGTACTTACCCTTGTAGATATTTTGACTAGTGATGCTATAAACCTTAGGGTAATCCATGTTTGATTAATGTGTACCTGTTATTACATGACAAAATTCAATTTACAAAGTATTATTTTAATATTATATTAATATTCCATCGAAAGTGCTTAACTAATGTACAGTCTTGAATGCTTTGCGTACTACGATAGTACGGTGGTTGTTCTCGTATTCATCCTCACTCTCTACACTCGGTACATAGTCGGGGCTATCGTCATCTTCATAATCAGTTTCTTCTCCATGTGTCTTAAATTCAAACTCGGTTGTGTCTAGATTAAATGTGTCACCAGAGCCGCTAGATTCATCACTATAACTATCTTGTAGTTCATCTTCACCTCCCTCGGTGTTCTCTAGCTCTTCACTGTAGTCTTCAGTATCTAGTTCCGGGTTGTAATCAGGATCGGCAGAGTAGTCGTCTTCTTCATCTAGTTCTAGATCCTGGTACATTTGCTTGAGACGGTACTTGGTGATACCAAAATGGTTGATAATATACTTGAAGTACATGTCGAGATAATTGAGTGGCGACTGACCTTCCTCAAGATATACCCAAGCGTTTACTAGTTCAACTGCTTCATCGTCGGTCAGTTCACTACAGTTCTTGTACTTCATAAATTTGATTGTGATCTCATCACTAGACTGCTTCTTTGGGATACGGAGAATAGTACCACTAGGAACAGATGTCTTGGCTAAAAGGGCAATGTATTCTTGAGGGAAATGAGCAACATATTTTGTGTAGAGGTCCATGACTGTTTTAGTACACTTTTGGAGTGTTTCGAGGTATTTTGTGTTGACTGTAGTAGCCTTCTTAGCGGAAGTGCGGGATACCATTTTATATGTTGTTTGTGTGTGATATGTAATACAAAAGGGTATTCAATTTTATAAACAAAGCAGGTTTATTTATTTAACAAAAACTAAATCTAATCACTCTTGAAGCAAGGTTAATTATGCTTTACCATAAAGAGCTGGACAAACCCATCTTCGCTAAAAATCCAAATATTGCCAATGTGCTTGTCGCCGCTGGAGATGCGATTTCGGGGCTGTACGTAGACACGAGCGGATGTCTTTTGGATAAGCCATAAAATACAGTTTAGCTGTTTGTCGTCACTTGCCAGTTCGTCGATGCCATCGAGAACAGCGCCAAGGTACTCGATGGGAACACCCTCGGCGTAGAGACCTTCCACCGTAGAGACCTTTTTGAGGCACCCGGCAGTAATTCGGTCTTGAACACAGCTGCCGTTGTCTGCCTCGATAGCGCTAATATGCTCGCGAAGATAGTTGAAGTTGCGTTCGTCGACTGTGTCGGGATAGATGGTCCCAGGCGCGGGAAGAGTCTGTTCGTGTACGGTGTAGAGTGTAGACATGCTTGTGCTAGTGTAGGTGTAATTGTTAGTACCCTATATGTTTCAATTCCTAAGTACATAGCACTTGAACTTAGGCTACACCTATTTAATAGTAACTAGACATAATTACTATATTATAATAGTATAATGGAGTACTTTAGTCCACCTAAACAACTAGTAACCGATATTGATACACTGTTGCTAGATGCTGTACAGTACTCGAATAGTGTATTAGTACTAGAATGTATAATATATGGTGACAACTATGTAAATATTAATACTAAAAATATTAATAAAGAAACACCACTAATCATAGCCGTAAAGAGAAATAATATAGAGTTCTTAGAGATATTATTAAAAAATAAAAATACACAGCCTAATTTACAGGATATCAACGGTGATACGGCACTACATATAGCTATTAGGAACTACTATTACGATATAGCAAAAATATTATTACTAGACTGGCGTATAGATGTAAATATTTGTAATAAAAATTTAGAAACAGTAGTACATCTAGTATGTAGCAAGGGAGATTTAGAACTATATAAACTACTAGAAGGGTATACGGATTTGGACCTGACAAAAAGGGACATATTAGGATACACACCATTTATGTATTGTATGCTAAAACCCCATAGATATATCATAAATAGTTTATTGTATAGAAATGCTTTAGTGGAAGTACCAAATATACTAGATAATATAGGAAATTGTTGGAGATGGTTTATAAATCATCCTAATTTCAATATTAATAGTAATATAAAGAAGGACACTACATTATTTGGCTATAGTTGCTATAGAAAAGATGTAGAGCTACTAGAAGAGCTTTTTAATAGCCCAAATTTTATAATAGATAACACGTATAATAATATAGAAGCGGCATTGAGAGGGGATAATGTACAATTTATACTAGAGCTACTAAAAAAGATCCATTCTAACATAGACTTGACTATTACAAATCTATTATTCATACATATTTACGATGATAGTAGTTTAATAGTCGTTCTAGATTATCTGTTAAGCGTACATGTAATAGATATAACCTATATAGTATTTCAAAGTATTACTAGTAGACGTCTAGATGTAATAGAACAATATCTTCTATGTACACCTAAAAATGTAAGTGACAATTGCGGAAATACTATACTAAATCTAGCAGTTCAAAAAGATATACCAATTAATATAGTTAGGAAATGTTTAAAAATAGGAACAGACCCTAACATAGAGAACAATCTAGATAAAAAACCACTATACTATGCCATAGAGAAGAGGAACAAGGAGTACATGGAGTTACTAATACCAGTCACAAAACTAATTCCCGAAGAACGAGTGTATCTACTAGAACTATATGAATATATTAGACCAGACATATTAGTACATATAGTACCTCTAGAGTCACTAGAACTATTCGAAGTAAAACATTATAGTATACTAATAGGTCTATTAGATAAAATAGATAACAATAGTAAAAAGAAATTACTAAAGCAATTAATAGAAACACCAGAAAGGTGTATAAATCTATTAGTGAAACTAGCAAATATTTCATTACAAGATAGTCATAATACGGATGATATATTTACACTAGAGGAGTTTAATATAGGCAATAAGAGTTCTATAATACAATATGGTAATCCTATCGGAGGGAGATATAGAACAGTAACACTAGAGTCACTATTAAAACTACTAGAGGCTCTAGATGAGGGATATATGATACATGTAAAAGATCCATTTGACCGCTCATTTCTATTCAATAAATTAGTATATACAACTGGACTACCTATATTTATAGATTGTATAGTAAGAAAATTACTCTAAATCGGCATCTTTTAGTGGCGAATCAGTAATATTAGTACCACAGTAGCGGATAGGCTTGTTTTTAAAATCTTGAATTTGATAATAGCCTTTTTGTATAGCATTTTTAAGAATAAATCTAAAATTATCCCAGAATTCTTGTGTATGTCCTATACTTTCTGTCATTAAATGAGCCAATTCGTGTAGAGCTACAAAGGTAATAGTATTAAAATCGTGTAGTTCTTGTTCGGCATCTTTAGAACGCAGACAGAATACGATTTTTTCACCTTTATTTACAGAGTAGCTGGTGTATTGAGATGTAGGAGAGCTTTCGGATAATTTATCAGGATTAAAACGTTCTTTTACACGTTTAACACGAGGATCTTTCGGGTACTTGGTCACTAGAGAACCTACAACATCACTAAGCCTCGTACCTATTTGAGAAAGCATATTAGCGGCTTCTTGTGAATCTTTAGTATTTCGCACAAGATACTCTTTATTATTAATATTAGAGCGAACATATTTTACATCATTAACATAATCTGTCTCTATAAACATATAGAAAGACATGATAAGTATTAATAGTATAGTACATTTTACGGCAGTTATTTGGCTCATCACCGATACTATAGATTAATTAGATTTTTTTAGTGGATTAGAACAAGGTTAATTATTATTAATATTATAGATAGATAAAATAAGTAATGGATTTTTATTGGGAATATTATAAAGAGTTAAATCCAGATTTAATTAAAGCCGGATTATCAAAGCCTATGGATTTTATTAATCATTATAATAAATATGGTAAAAGAGAGAATCGACCTAGTAAATTCAGTGACTTGTTTCCAAATTTTAATATCAATGAATACAAGATATTGAATAGTAATTTAAATTGTAAAACAGATAATGAATATAGATATCATTATTTTACTGTAGGTAGGGCAAAAAAAGTACCTAAAAATTTTAAAGAGTACTTAAATAGTATAGATGTTGAAAAATATAAAAATGATAATAAACAACTAGATAATATATGTGTAAGGGATTTAGATGATATTAAAAAATTTATAATAAATATTGACATTAGATTTCCTAATTTTAAAAATAAATTACCTAAACCATCGTTTGGATTGTTTTTAATAGGGTTTGGTATGCCTAATATAGAAGTAAAGATGGAAATATTAGAGAAAAATTTAAAAATATTTCAAAAATGGAAAGATATCTATGATATAGATCTATACATATATGTATATAATCCACAATTTGTTGATGTTTTAAATGAAATAGACTTTGGCCAATATGTAAAAAACATAAAGATAGTAGCTAAACCGGGAATAGTAGGAGAATTTATATACAATAATGTATCTCAAGAGTTTCAAAAATACGAATATACTATGTTGTTATTAGATGATATAGAACTACCACAAGTATTTGATATAGAAACAATGGTTAAAGTATATAATTTGGAACAATTAGATATATTGGCACTGCCATTAACAATAGACTCGCCATTTAGCCACGAATTCATGTTTCAAAATATAAAACTATTAAGAGAAGGATTTAATTATAGAGAAACAAATTTTGCTGAATTATTTTTTTATTTTATGTCAAAGAGAAACTTTATAAAATATCTTCGACTATTTACAAATAAAACACAATGGTGTTGGGGTATTGATATAGCAATTTATAACGCAGGATTGAAAATAGCATTGTTGGATAAATTTCCTATAAAACATTATTATAAGGCGAATAGTTATAGTAGTAACTTACCAGATCCAAATTCTGAATTAGAAGCCACTAAACGCAGATTAAAGTCTATAAAAGATAAGGTAATTTTTAAGAAAGAAAAATATTAGAAGAATTAGTGTAAAAATGAGTTTTGAAGATTATAGAATTTCTAAATTAAAAAATTTAGAAATAAACTGGAATGTCTATAAAAGTATTAATCCAGATTTAGCTAAAGCTGGTATATCAAATACACAAAATATATTGAGACACTGGTTCAATCATGCTATTAATGAAAACAGAAAATATAATAATGAAAATAAAGAATTATGTGAAAAGTGGAGAGAAATATATAACTATTTAAGAAATAACTACTATGTTTCCCAACGTACAGCTTTTATCATAACAACCTGTGTGCGTAATCAAACACATTTAAATTATCTCAAGGAATGTGTTAAACATATTAGAATTGTATATCCTAATATGTATATATATGTTATTAATGATAACAGTACACTGCCTATAAATCAAATAAATGGATCTAATATAGAAATTATCCCGGCATTATCTTTAAGAGGAGGCGAGATAAATCCTTACCTTTTTATATTAGATCCTAGATGTAAACACGATAAACTGGTTTATATACACGATTCTGTATTCATAAAAAAGAGGATAGATCATTTTATAGAAAGGAGGAATGAAATAAATTTCTTATGGTATGCCCTATCGGCTATAAATAATGATACGTTTCATGAAGAAAATACAGAAATACTACATAAGTTATATATCTATTGTGGTAATGGAAAAATCTCGATTGGTAATTTTATTAATATGTTAAAAGCACAAAATAAATTTTATTATGTTAAGTTTGGCTCAATGTCTGTTTTTACTAAAAAATTTATGGAAAAAGTTGATTTAGTAACAAATATTAGACAAGTAGCACACCTATTTAATAAGAGGGTACATAGATGTTTTTTTGAAAGACTATTAAGTATTTTATATGTTTACATATATGGAAATGACTATAATTTTAGATTGTCTCTATGTGGGAATATTTTTAATTTCCCGGCAGCAATGTCAAACACAAACATTAATATAAAAACAAATTTACCTCTAGTTAAGGTGTGGCAAGGGCGATAATTATACTACCGTGGAGTGCCAAGGGTATCTAACGCGGGTAAGTCTCGCTCTGCGAGCGTAAGTCTTGCCTGCTTTAGCAAGCAAGCAATCCTTAACCACCACCAATAGGTGGTGGTGGAACCCTTAGCCTCCTCCTCTTGCGAGGAGGCGGGTTCCATAGTTTCCTAAAGTTAAGCTTCGCTAACTTTGGCACTATACGGTACTATATGGTGAAGAAGGAACAAACTCTGGCTTCTCTTTAATCTTCTTTTTTTCTGGTTTTATGATATCAATAGGTGGTGATTTAGCGATATTTATCATTAAAATTGTGTCGTTGGGTACTGATTTTGAAATACCTCTTTCTGCCTTTTTATAACTAGATTTTATAGTATCGATTATAACTTCATCATCCATTAAAAATATAGCATCGTCTATACTAGCCATATATATAATAGTAGAAATTGTTTCGTTCTAGTTGTAAAAACCCTTTCTGTCATTAATTAAATGTCATTTAATCAAAATAAAATACCGTACTCTATTCTCATGGAACCAGTTACGGCACAAAATGGTTGGTATCTAATTCTATGCAACAATACTTTAGGTATTAGAAAGAATAATACGCTATACTACTATTCTACAAATAATGTATTCCATTTTAGTAATAGTAGACCTATCATGGACACTACTCCCAATTTAGTGTATATAGGTGAATACAAACCAGTTATGATGGAATCTAACTATTTTGCCTCTTTACCACTAAATATTAATGATAATGTATTTTTTGTAAATCAAATGACTAGAATTGTCTACATTAAGCCCAAGGAATTAGTCATTATTATTCCACAAACTATACCATATGATTTTAAACTATATGAGAATTTTACTTTTGCTGGTAACTATAACCCCTATTTAAACTCTATTAGTAGCAGTAATAAATTATTTTCGGATGTAATCCCGAAGGTTGCTCCCCATAGAACAGCTAGGGTTGACACCAGTGAAAAGCATCATATAGACCCAGTTGAAAATACATTAACGGCACACCCATATCCAAATATGGTACATACCTCAATAACACCAAAACAAGTGTTTAATATACCATCACCCAATAGTAGTATTATAACATTTATAATACCTTTCTTAACTAGTTGGACGACTAATACTGATAGTCTATATAGTACGATCCAATCTATAATGAGAAATGTAAAATTATCTAAAATATTTGTAGTAACAAATAAACAGAATTTACAAATACCGGAAAGTATGTATAGATTAGTAACAATAGTACCACAAACAAAATATGTAGGTCGTCTAGGGTATGAAAATAAACTAAATATGAAGATGAATAATGGGTATGACGTGGCAAGTTTTTATAATAGTTTAATAGAAAATGTAGTTAAAACGCAACTTTATACTATATGGAGTTATAATTGGGTTATAGAGGAATGGAATGATTCTATAGTATCTAATAGATGTTTTAGTGTGGCTAATTATTATATTGATGGAGAAGAAACATACAAATCAAATAAGTATGGAAGAATAGGTTATATATTGTGTGGTAAAATGAAATATAGTACATCTATGGATGGTTATGATGTAAGTGTAATTGGGTGTGGTATGAATAATGTTGACTACAAAATTAAGATTAGTGGTAAATATGACCAATTAGATTATACCGATAGAAAATCGGTGACATTATATGGTAATGAAATAGAAATAAAGACTTTTTTTGAAAATAAAAAGAATAATTTATCTCTTGATAATTTTGTACAAAAAATAATATAATGTTAATATAGATATAAAATGAGCAGCAATATGTGGATTAAATTTCTTCAAGAATACCAAGCTAGTCATCCTAAGCTTAGCTACAAGGAATGTATGGAACGCGCCAAGAAGCCTTACCAAGAGATGAAGAAAAAGGCCGGCACTAAGAAGCAACACCAGAAAAAGCAACAAAAAAAGAGAGGTGGTGCCGCTGATATTGAATTAGCTAGCCCGCAATTACGTTTTGAAGCCGGTGTAACGGCTCTTAATAGCAACCTCGCTGGTATTGGTCGTGCTGTTGTATTCTAAACAATAGTTACCGTGGAGTGCCACAGTTAAGGGCATCTAACGCGGGTTCTATAGTGCCTGTCCAAAAGACAGGCACTATAGTTACTGTTTAGTTGTAGATTGTATAAATATATTTGTAATAAATTAAATATATTTATAATGATACCTTATTAAGGTAGAGATAGAATTACCTACCTTGCCACACCTTAACGAAATAATTGTCATAGTTATCTGGATATATGTCACTGTTCTTGAAAGATAGTGGATGATAAATAATATCACCACAAATAGACTTATTATACATTTGTTTGTACATAATTATATAGATAGATGATATGATTCTTTCAAAGAGACATCTATTGTTTCTATTTTTAAACATGTTAAGTATAGAGAAAAGGTTTGTATTGTCTCTAATAAACTCTACAAACTTTTTATTAAAACATGCCATAGCACCGAATGTTACTACAAAATGATTTTTTGAATTTTTAAAGTGTTGTAATAGGTTATATAGTTTAATATTATTTGAATTAAATGTAAAAGTCATATTTTTTAGTATTTCCATATTTTCAGGTATGAAAATATCATTCCATATATACTTTGTGCTATACCATATAGGTATAAAGTCACCACTATTTGTTTGTAAATAATCTAATGGTTTTTTAATAAATACAGAATCGTGAATATATATTAGTTTATCGTGTTTACAAACAGAATCTAGTATAAACATATAGGGGTTTAATTCTCCGCCATTTTTTACTATAGCATCTGAAATTTCTATATTATAATCTAGAAGTTCTGACAATGGAAATAGTGATTTGTCGGAGTTATCATTTATTAAATATATAGTATGTTCTGGATAAAATATTCTAATGTGTCTAATACATTCTAATAATAAACTTCTATGAGTAGTATTAGTAACTTTCGATGTAACTATAAAGGCAAATTCTGTTTCCATCAATAGTACTATAATATATATATTGTAAAAATCTATAAAAAAATACCGAATATATAATTATACAGATATTATGTCTTTTGATTGGTTAATATATAGAGAATTAAATCCGGATATAAAAAAACATGGATTACTTAGTCAAGAACAAGTAACTAGACACTACATAAACCATGGTAGAAAGGAAAAACGCCCATATAATTTATATACTGTTTATCCAGATTTTAATTATATTACCTATAAGACAAATTACAGAGATTTACAACAGTTCACAAAGAATCAATTGGAAAGACATTGGGTTGAATTTGGACACAGAGAAAAGAGAACATATAGAACAAAAACAAATAAACCAACACAAACGGTACCATTGGTTTCAAAACCGCCGGAAATAACATTTATAATACCAACAATATGTAGATCTACGTTAATGAGGGCAATAACAAGTATTAAAAATCAAACTAAAACAAATTGGAGATGTATAGTTATTTTTGATGGTGTTAATATTCCTAAACATATTACTGACACATTAAAAGGCGATAAACGATTTACTATAATTAGGATTAATAAAGTTGGGTGTTTAAATCATGGTGCTAGAGTTAGAAATGAAGGTTTAAGATTAGTTAAAACAGGTTGGGTTGGGTTTGTAGACGACGATGATACAGTGTCACCATATTATGTAGAACACATGAATAATTATATTTCAAGCAACAGTAACATTAAATGTATTATTTTTAGAATGATGTATAGTGATAATAATGTAATACCAAAATTAAATAGTAATACATTTTATGAGGGTAATGTAGGAATAAGTTTTTGTTTTAATGCTGAATTATTGCGAAGTGGATTTTATTTTACACCTAGCAGATGCGAGGATTATGTATTATTGAATAAAATACGTGCTTGGAGATATAAGATAGTAATGTCTAGTAAAATAGGATATTTTGTTAGACCTTTTCTAGGTACAAATGTAGAATACATTAAATCAATAAAACATATAGAAAATGTGATGTCGGATATAATAATAAATTAATAAATTAATAAAGATAAATATGTCTTTAAATTGGAGAATATATAAATTTTTAAACCCTAATTTAAAATTTGAAACACGCATAGAGTATGAGAGACACTTTGTAGAGTATGGTAAAAGAGAGCGTAGAAGATACAGTGTATATAATTTATATCCAGATTTTGATCATAAACAATATAAAACTAATTATTTCGACTTGTATCATTATAGTATATCTGATTTAGAACTACATTGGTTAACTACAGGTGTTATAGAAAAAAGAACATATAAAAAGGTATTAAATTGGATATATATAGTGAATGGTGTTAATATAGGAGGTACTAGTAAATATATAAATGATTTAATAGAATATTATGGTATCTATATTCGCATGATAAGATGTAAAAAAGAGCTTAATATGTACAATTTTAGAGCTTCTGATATTATAATGATACAACAATTGGCATTTACTGATATAACACCGGATGATTTAGTACATATTAAAATAAATAAACAACCAAGAATGTTTATTATATTACATGATTTTACTTTTTTAAATAAAAATATATATAATACTAGCAATGAAATTCATCATAAAAGTTATATCAATAGAGTCAATGAGGTTATACCACAAGTACACCTACTTTTTAAAGCCGTAAATAATGTTATTTGTCCTAGTAAATTTATATACGATGAATATAGTAAACGTATACCTAATATTAATTTTATTATAGTAAATCATACGGATTATAGATGTGATATGAATAGAATCTTAGTACCAAAAATAACAAATGTCATAAATATAGGAGTATTTAATATTATATCCGAGGTTAAGGGTAGTGAATATGTATCATATTTGATGAAAAAATATACAGCTTATAAAGGATTTCGTATAAATTATGTTGTTGTTGGTGTTACAATAGGTACATATAAAGAAGGACATTTTTTTGAATTATTAAAAAAATACAATATTCATGGTTTGTTATTATTGAATAAATATGGAGAATCCTGGTGTTACCTATTGACTAAATATCTTTTTAGTGGCCTACCTATCCTATATAACAATATAGGTTCATTTAAGGAAAGAATAACACCATTAGAGAATCGTTTTAGTGTAGGAGATACAGATGGCGTGATAGATATAGTTAAGCTAAATAAGGGGTTTGAAGATATGGTAAACTACATAATAGTTAATGGCAAAATAGGAAAACGGATATGGACTGATGGAGCCGAATTAATCAAACCCGATTTTTTTGTACATTTATTTAGATAGTCTATCACTTATAGACCCAGCCTTTTCGGCCGATTTTAATTTTATACAAAATAAAAAATACAGAAAAATCTCTAAAATAATACATAAACTAATAAGAGTATGAATATTACTATTCAGAAGTATTTAGTACTATTGTTTATACTATTAGTTAATGTATTACTTATAACTACATTTGTCATATATGAAAATAATTGGTATGCCTTTATTTATTTCCTAGGATTTGCTTCTTTTCTATACTCGGTTAGTGTAATATTAATATTTTTATCTAAAATGTGTAATGTAAACAGTATAGATTATAGGATAAATAGAAAGAATTACATATATGTAGTACCATGTTACAATGAAGGTGAAGAGGAGTTGCGCGACTCTTTAACATCTGTAACATACCAACAGACCTGCGATGGCGATAAGAGGGCTTTACTAATTATTTGTGATGGTATAGTAACCGGTAAGGGTAATAAATATTCTACAGATGTTATATTGAAAAATATATTAGGTGTGGATTCTGTAGCAAATTATTACACCTATGATACTTGGGATGGTTCTAAGAACATTGTAAGAGTCTACAAGGGACGCTATCTAAATAAAATAGATTACATACTATGTGTTAAACAGGAGAACTATGGTAAACGTGATTCATTAGTGTTAGCTAGAAAATGGTGTTATAATTATAATTTTAGAGAGCCGAATAGTTTTGATAATAGTTTGGCATACGATATGTACTATAATTTTAAAGGAATCTTCTACATAAATCTGGATTATATAATAGGTATAGATGCCGATACAGTATTTGATTACAATTGTAGTTATGAATTAATAGGGGCTATAGATAGGGATAAGGATGTATATGGTTGTGTAGGATATGTAGATATATCCGATAAGATGAATAAGTTATCGCCATTTACAATGTACCAATATGGTGAATATACATTTGCGCAGTGTTTGCGTAGATATGCGCAATCGCACATAACTAAGAAGGTAAATTGTCTATCTGGGTGTAATCAGATATTGCGAGTAGCAGAGGAGACGTGTGGTGAAAGGATATTAGCAGCTTTTAATAGGCTTCCTGGGGAAGGGGAGAGCATATTTAACCATATCAGGTCATATGCCAGCGAGGACAGAAATCATGTATGTCTAATGTTATCAATGTATCCATATGTAAAGACAATACAGAATATTAAGGCGATATGTTATACTAGAGTCCCTAGTAGTATTCGAGTGTTTTTATCACAACGCCGTAGGTGGAATTTGGGGGCAAATAGTAATGATATGCTAATAACCTATTTGCCGGGTATAAACATATTTGAAAGGATATCGGCACTGGTAAATCTAACAACATTTAGTATAGCACCATTTATATTAACGGCTACTGTATATTTTATAAAGGTACTCGTGGATGGTCCTAGTATATTAATGCTGTACCTATCTATAATTATGATAATACCAGCTATATATTCGATATTGATACCTATTATTATAAAACCATTAACCTTCAGGGGTACATTATACTATTATGCCTGTCTAATTATGTATTTTATATTAGGATTACCAGTAAATTTAGTCACTTATAGTTACGCGTTGCTACATATGGATGTAATAAAATGGGGTAAAACACGAGCTATAGAGAATGTTATTTGTGATAATTCATCAGATAGTACAATATCATTTGTAGATGATGTAGAGAGGATATCGTATAGTGCCAAAGTTAAGACCCCCCTTAAGGGGGTGGTCTTCAAACTTTTGGACACTATGGAACCCGCGTTAGATGCCAAAGTTAAGCCCCCCTCTGGGGGGGCTAACTTTTGGCACTCCACGGTAACTGTAATAAAAACAATAAATATAGATGATAATGGTTATATGCGGGAGACAGACGTATAATAAAATAAATATTATAAATAAGTACATAAATAATGAAAATAGGTATTTGTGGTTATGGATTTGTAGGTAATGCTATTGGTACCTTTTTTAGCGAGAAGAACTATAATGTAACTATATACGACAAATATAAAGAGATAAACAGTTTCGAGGTAATAACAGATACAGATATAGTATTTATTTGTCTGCCAACTAGTTATGAAGAGACGTTAAAATCATATAATATGACGGAAATGAATTTGACAATAGAAATGTTGGATAAATATGGTTATAGTGGCATAATAGTAATAAAATCAACAGTATTGCCTAATTATTGCCACAATATGAACAATATGTATCCTAATTTATCTATAGTTGCTAATCCAGAATTTTTAACTGCTAAAACAGCAGTAGAAGATTTTAGAGATCAAAAGCATGTAGTATTAGGTTACACTCGTTTTTCTAAAGGTACTATAAGAAAAGTAGAGGAAATGTATAGAGAACTACTAGGAACTGTAGTAATAACCGTGGTGGATGCTAATGAAGCAGCTCTAATAAAATTAGGATGTAATACTTTTTACGCTACAAAGATACAATATTTCACGGAACTGTATATGTTATGTAATAATTTGGGTGTTAGTTATGAAAATGTAAAGAATGGAATGTTAGAGAATGGTTGGATAAATAGGAATCATACGGAGGTACCAGGAAGTGACGGAAAGGTATCATTTGGTGGTATGTGTTTTCCGAAAGATATCAAGGCACTAAGTAGCTATATGGAGGAAAAGGAGAGTATAAATGGTGTACTAAAGGGTGTAATAGAGGAGCGAGATATGTTAAGAAAAGATTAGAAGATTTAAAAAGAAAATGATAATAGTAAATAACAAATGGAATTAGAGGCACCACCGAGGCCATATAAGAGTATAGAATTGGCTCTACCATCACCAAGAAAGTTGGAATTGTGCCGAAAAGTAAACAGGAAATTAGTAGATAGTATAAAATATACAATAGATAGTATAGCGAATATAGTAATAGAGAGGGGTATAGAATTGTCATTAGAGAATATGGTGGAGTTAACACTACAAATAGGGGTATATATAAAAGTTCATAAGGAGATAAGTAGAGAAATGGAGATATCTATAAAGTATGTAAAAGGTAGTAGTTTCTATGTAAATTTTCCAATGGTAGAGGAATCTGTATTAATAATAGGAAAGTATAGGGATAGTTTAGATGAGGATATACTGGTGTAGGTAATAAATATATAAAAAAAATATAATATTAAAATACAATGAGTTTTAATTGGGAAGTTTATAGGAATTTAAACCCGGATTTAACTAGAGCCGGATTAAAAACACGAGAGGATTTTGTGAGACATTATTTAACCTTTGGAATTAGAGAAAACCGTAAAGGTACATAAAAAATTTTAATTGGATGTTGTATAGAAAATCAAATCCGGATTTAATTACTGCTGGACTAAAGAGGAGATAAGGGCCTATTTTAAGGGGAAAAGAGTAGCAATAATAGCACCATCACCAAGTGTTAGGTACAATCCTAATGGCGATGAAATAGATAAATATGATATAGTAGTAAGAGTAAATAAAAATTGGACACATAGTCCGGATTAAAATAGAGTGAAGCACTATATAATAAATAAGGAGATGTATAATAGATATGATAATATATTAAAAAGTAGAGTAAATACAGGATTTATGGCGATATTAGATATATTAAGTTATGATATAAAGGAGTTATATATAAAAGGTTTTACATTTTTCCAAGATGGATATGTATCAAGTTATAGAGGAAGTGTATTTGTAGTAAATGTAAATGAGAGAACATCATCAATAGAGGTGATAAAATAAATAAGAAGAGAGGGAAATCATAATATAGAAAGAGAGATAGAATTATTTAAGGAGATATATAGAAAGAATGTAAATAGAATAAGACTAGATGAGAGGATGAAGATTATATTAAATATTAAATAAAAAGTTTGTAATATGTATTAGAGTAGTAACTAATAGTAACTAATAGTAACTAATAGTAACTAATAGTAACTAAATGGGATGGTGATAATAAAAAAGATAATATAAGAAGTGTATATTATGTTTTTTAATAGTAAATGTAATAGAGTTTGTAGAGAAGATATTATTGAAGTAAATGGAAGACATGTACTAAAATCCGAAGAGGTCGTAGAATAGAGAAGTATTAGAGGAGGCAGTAGAGGAAGTAGTAAAGGTTGTTGGAATAATTACATAAATGTGAAATGTATGATATGAATAGAAAGGTAGATTGGATGAAGTAATAGATATAAAATAAATGTATAAAATCGAATTTATGAATAAATTCCAATAAAAAGTATAAAATATGTATAAAATAAAAAGAGGGGAGGGGAAAATGAAAAGTTGTGGAGGTATTTGAAAAAAGTAGTAAAAGTTATGTTGGAAAATGTCCTTAATTATATTTGGGAAGTAAAAAGAACTAACAAGTGAGGAGGAAGTAATAAAAACTAATATAACCCCAAAAAATAAAAAAGGACATTTTCCAAGAAAAAAGTATAAAAACCGTGAAAAATAAAAAGAGTAGAAGAGAAAATGAAAAGTTGTGGAGGTATTTGAAAAAAGTAGTAAAAGTTATGTTGGAATAATTACATAAATGTGAAATGTATGATATGAATAAATAGATAGATTGGAATAAGTAATAAATACAAAATAAAGGTTTAAAAATAACTTTATGAAAAAATTCCAAGAAAAAAGTATAAAATATGGATAAAATAAAAAGAGGATAGGAGAAGATGAAAAGTTGTGGAGGTATTTGAAAAAAGTAGTAAAAGTTATGTTGGAATAATTACATAAATATACAAATGTAATAATTCTAGTAACAAAGACTAGGAATAAG
>Ga0214919_10003860_pt1 | contig 22304 bp, 22 predicted proteins | sample LL1503_MetaG_FD_177994 | JGI IMG/M metagenome (GOLD analysis project Ga0214919, IMG submission 177994) | Freshwater microbial communities from Lake Lanier, Atlanta, Georgia, United States - LL-1503 | ecosystem: Environmental > Aquatic > Freshwater > Lake | place: USA: Georgia | collected... | reverse complement strand
AATCATGGAATATGACGGAGGATTCACTAGGGAAGAAGCAGAAATGGCTATTTGGGGGAGAGTTATTTCTGCCAGACATTAAGTTCAAGTGTTATTGTAATTTACTGAATTTCCCGACAGTTCAACACTATCGTTATCAGCTGACTTTGGTAAATCACTTATGATAATTGTTGGATCCTGATTCAAAATACCTGGTGACCAAGGTTTTCTGTATAAATATTAATATTCCAGCTAATCTTTACGCGCACATCATAGACAATACAACGATTAAAGATTTCTCGCATTCTACTATTTTTAATACGCGCAAACAATATTAAACTATTTTAATCTACCATAGAAGTAGGCTAGAAACATTTTTTTAGGTTGATAAAAAATTATAATATAATATTTACAATTGTCCATTTAATTTGAGAGGGGTTAACCAGAGAAGAGTCGGAGCTGGCTGTTTGTGGTGGAGTTATTACCACAGCAACTCATGAACCCATTTCTGCACTCAAAATAATATGCATAGCTTTAATTAATAATTAGAATCAAACCTTATCCATATCTTCAGCTTATATCTCATCACATTCTTTTTTTAGTTTCATAACTTCTTCTCTCAAATTAAGACAGTCTTCACTAAATAAGGCAGGGCTATGGCTTAATAATAACGCGGTAATATAGCTTGCGCATCTTGCTGAGTAGTATTGCACTGCATTACAATTATGTAAGGCTCTCTTATCGCTACTCTTACCTCCTGGAATGACGGTAATTTTTCCATCAGTAATAAGACGACTAAAAACTGGGTGTGAGTGTTTTAAATTGCATAGCATTTTGTAAATATTGTATTCAGAATCAATATTACTACACCCAAGAGAGGAAATATTTTTCTCAACTATCTTCCTTATGTTAGCTTTAATAGTTTCATCAAAGCCTTTATCTGGAGTATTATGAGCCAATAAAAATGCTTGCAAAGCATCATTTTGATGATAAATATAAACTCCTCGATGAGATAGCTCAAAGACTGTTGAAGCAAGATTCCCAGCCGGCATATAACACCCATTCATAGACATTTGACCTATCCAAGGTAAATAATCCGTTATTGCTACATGAATTTCAATTAATGCTTGAAGTTTTTCATCAACTTTATTTATGTCTATGCCCTCTAATTCATTCAAGATTTTTTCACCTAAATCAAATTGCCTACAGAGATATTGACCTGTATATTTTATTCCGTGTAGTAATTTTTCTTGATTAAATTTTTCCATTTTCTATTTTCTATTTCCTTAAAATTAGTGAGTCATAAAGTAATTTACTATCTAGCTTTATAACAATACTGCATATAAGCTTGGCTGCTTTTTCGGCTCCCCTCCAATGCATACCTGCTATTATTCCTACTACGTTTATATTTTTAGCGTGTTTTTCAAGTATTTGTTTATCAAGTGATGGATGAAAACTTTGGATATACTGCTCTCGATAATGCGATACATCATCTCCATTAGGTAAAATTCTTTTTAGCTCTAAGAAATCTTCTTTGATTCCGCCATCTAATAACTTTATATTCTCATCCCAATATATTTTATAAAGGTGACCTTTATAGGCCTTAGCGAGACGTATACTTATAGATCCATTTGATACTGCAAGTTCATACATTGCACCATGGAATATAGTATCAAAATAACTACTCATAACCATAAGATCCTCCGTATAATAAACAATTGACATATACTAGCTTGGTGCATTATACTAGTAAAAACACTTTGTAATATACTTTGCTATATTTGTCAAAAGTAATTGTGGTGTAATTTAATATATTAGCGAGATAGGTTATGAACCAGGAATTAGTTCAATATTTACAGCAGCAGATCAGAACAACTGATGAGCGATTGAAGCGTTTTACGCATAACAGAGAAAACAACCAAGAATATCCTAAACGCTTTATATTTGAAAGATTGCAGCAATATATTGATGATTTTGTGAATAAGAAATCTAATAATAAACTGATACTAATTCCGGGATTTAGGGGAGTAGGCAAAACAACTTTAATGTCCCAAGTTTGCATCTCATATAAAAGTAAAATCAATAATATCTTATTCCTCTCCATTGAGGATAGTAAAAATCTGTTTGATGTAGGAATTGCCGAACTAATGTCTGCCTATGAAGAGATTCTTGGTGAGAATTTAGAAAGCGTTAAGGAGCCGATCTTGATCTTTTTAGACGAAATTCAAACTGACCCAAAATGGGCAATTAGCTTAAAATCTCTTTTTGAAAAAACTACCAATATCTTTTTCTGTTGCACAGGATCTGCAGCCTTAATTCTGCAAACCAGCCATGATTTAGCTCGTAGGGCTATTTTTGAAAAAATGCCTCCAATGTGCTTTACAGAATTTGAGATGATAAAAAATAAGATATCCCCATCACCCAAATTAAAAGAACAAATCAGGCAAGCAATATATTTTTCAAAAGATGCCAAAGAAGCTTATGATCATCTAGCAACCATGCGCCCTCAGATTAATCAATATTGGTCAAAGATCAATAGAATGGATGTCAGAAAATATCTATCCTATGGCACCTTGCCATTTGCGCTCACAATGCCGAACGAAACTGCTATCTATGACTCAATTTCATTGCTGCTTGATAAGATCATTAAGCTCGATTTACCAATACTTGGCAGTTTTAATACTGATACACTTAGCGCAGTAAAAAGAATTCTTTTTGCAATTGCTGAGAATGACACTACCAGCCTTGGCAAACTCGAGGATAAATTTCTAATTAATCGCCTAACCATAGCGAGTATTTTTGAAGTTTTGGAAAAAGCAGAGTTGCTAATTAAAATCCCACCATATGGATCAAATATGACTATTGCTAAGAAATCTAACAAATATCTTTTTATTTCACCTGCTATTAGGATGTCATTTTTCTATTTTACCGGGCAAGAAAGTACCAATTCAGTAAGACAGGGTAAATTATTAGAAGATTCAATTGGGGCGCATTTGTACCGAGATTTTATCATTCGGGGTCAAGGTGCTATAAGATATGATAGCATGGAGGGTGGAGCAGATTTTATTTTACAAATATCAAATGATAAGCAGATTATTATTGAAGTTGGAATGGGTGATAAAAACATAAAACAAATTATCAACAGCTCTAAAAGAATTAACTCTAATTATAATTTAGTATTTTCCAGTGCAGAGTTAAAAATTGATCCTGAATATAATGCTGTCTTTGTACCTTTGGATTATTATTTCTTGATGTAATAGTCAGCAAAATCATACAGATCCTCTTCCCAAACTTGACAAATGGAAGGTGGAGATAGCAAGGATGTGGAGATTTAGCAAGTCAAATGGGATCACTGAGGGGTCCCATCGCAAGATGAAGCTGATACAGCGACGAGCTTATGGATTTAAAAATTTTGAAAATTACAGATTGCGCGTAAGGGTCTTATGTGCTTAATTATTAACTTCAACTCTGCCCCACTTTTTGTCACAGAGCCACTTGATTATTATACATTTAGAGTGTAGAAAATACGTAGAAAATATTGTTTTTGAGAAGATGGATAAAAACGCAGAACCTAAGCTCACCTTGGTGCAACCGACAGGATTTGAACCTGTGACCTACGGATTAGGAATCCGTCGCTCTATCCAGCTGAGCTACGGCTGCATTACCAAATGAGAATTTATGCTATAGAGACGATTAATTCAAGTCATTTTATTAAAATGACTCGCCCTTCGCAATAACCACCTTCTACTAGACTCTAATGAGTTAATATTTATTTAACTTATATCCACTAATATCACTACATCAAACTGAGGCGGCCCATCATGAAAACAAAAAGAATCGAATTTGACTGCTTAAAACTTAAATCACAAACGTCAGATTTTAATGATTCTAATATTGCAAATAAACTGCTGAGAAGCCATATAGAGCTAGAACACGACTTCCTGAATTTAATGAATGAACTCAGACAATTAGAGTTGCACTCAATAAACAGAGAAAGGTATGCTCAATTATATATAAAACTTGAGCTTTTATACCATAAGATTCGCACCTCAAATGATCCCGAAGAACTATCTGGTTATGTAAATTCACCAAAAAATTCTCGCTTTTGCAGCGATACTCAACCAGCTACCCCCACAAGCTTTGATCTATCAATTAGGTGCTATATGCAGCGCCAGTTTATCGGTTGCTTCCAATAAGCTATATGAGGCTGGCCAAAAATTAAAAAATAAAATAAAAATTTCAAATGAAAATGAGGAAAAATTTCATGCTCTTCAGTTTGTACTTAAAAAATATGATGAAATTAGACTAGAGGCTGCTGAAACAGACATTGCCCGAGACATAACCTATCTAAATATCAAATGTGGAGAAAAAATATTGAATTTTGCTGATTTACTCAGAAAGTTCAAGGAAGAATCCACCCCAATATCAACCTCGTTAAATGATCAAAAGAGGGCCCTGACAAATTATGCAGAATGCTTTACCATTTTAACCCGCGATCCAATTAACATGCATTTAGAGGATGCTGCTTTTTTTCTTGAGAACTTTCATCAAAAAGTACTAAATGGCTCGACCCATTTTGCCTTAGCTCCCGAGGCTAACTTTTGTGGAGGAGCTATTGGTAGAGCTGAAGGTTCTTTAGAAATATTTATTGAGATGAATAATGAAAACAGAATTGAAAATTTTAGCGTTAAAAAGACTTTTAGAGTAAAACCAGAACAAGATTCAGATGAAGTTACAAATTGGTTAACTATAACGGATAAAGTGAAAATGGCAGATGGTCAAGTCTCAGCCCTTCTTTCAATCTTGGATTCACGTAGTCCGATGATTCTACCACCAGAATTAGATCAAAGAAATTGGCTGCAAAAATTCTTTGATAAAATCTTAAACTTAATACCCGAAACATTGCGTTTTCGCGCAACAGATCTAACACCCCCTCCAGGAGCAGACTTAAGAGTAGCTGAGCCTGATTATTATGACGGAGACGACTCCGCGCAAATGTCTATAATTCGAGATCATTCCCTTGACACCCCAAAGTCACAAATCGAAAGGAACGAAGAGCTTGAGCTCGCAAAATCAAAGGGCCCTGATCCAAGTAGTCGCCCTTTATAAAAATTAGTAACTTATAGAATTTGCTATCATATAATAAAGCAATATTTCTGGACTTGTAACCGTCAATGCAGATATAATCAAATTACTTAAAGACTATCTTGATAAAGAACTAAATGAAAACTTTTAGAATTTACAGCATTGGTCAAAATCTAAGGGAGCTTGAACCTGTTTCTATAGAGGAAGGTTTCTCTTTTAGAGCAATGATATTTAGTTTTTTTTGGTTCATTTATCACGGCTTATGGCTCGAAACTATTGTTTTTGTAATCTGCCAGCTTGGGCTAAACTTGCTCAATAATTTTATCGGATATAAAATCTACTTAGCCTTACAAATTATTCTATACTTAACAATCGGTGTTTTCGCTAGTCAAATTAGAATCATGAAATTAGAAAGGAAAGGCTATAAATTTGTTGATTTAATAGTAGCTAAAAACCACGATAAGGCCCGTTTAAAATTTTTCAAAAACTATTTGGGGAAAGACGATGGAAAGTAAACTTTGCGAAGCAAAAAATATCCTTATCTTTAAAGTTGACACTCTTTCAGCAAAAGAAATTGGTGAGCTTTGCCAAGCTGCTAAAGAAACCATTGCCAATAATATGTCTTTTTCGCTAGGATTTAACTATGCCAATATTCCAGAGGAAGAATTATTGCGTAGATATTTTCTAGGAGCGCTCTTAGTACCTGAGCGCGAACAGTTTATCTGCAAATTAAATAATGTAGTTGCTGGCTATCTGGAGCTCCTCAGACCCTCAAATAATCAAGTGACCAAAAAATTTTCAGCGGAAGTTACAAACCATTTTGTTGCCCCATGGGCAAGAGAAAGTGGAATTGCAAAAAAAATGCTTATTTTTGCTGAATATACTGCGAAAAAAAATGGAATTTCTGTTCTAAAATTAGCTGTAAGAGACAGCTTAGTTGAAGCAAAGAACCTCTATACAAATTCAGGATATCATCAATGGGGCAGCTGCGATAAATATGAAAAAATCGGTGACCAATATATGACCGGTCACTTCTTCTATAAGGAGTTGGAAGATGTATGATCAGAATAATATTTTTGCAAAAATAATTAGAAAAGAAGTTCCAGCCAAAATCATCTACGAAGATGAAAATGCAATAGCCATCGAAGATATTGCACCAATAGCACCTACTCATATTTTAGTTTTAACTAAAAAGCCATTTATTTCATTCAATGATTTTATTACCAATGCCACCACTATGGATATTGATCTACTATTCAAAACCGTTCAAAAAATTGCTACAAAGGTTGGACTTGAGCAAGATGGCTACCGAATTTTAATGAACCACGGCGTAAATGCTAATCAGTCAGTGCCTCATTTCCATATTCACATTTTAGGTGGGATGAAACTTGGCAGATTAATTGGCAATTAAAAGGCGGGCAACTAAGCTAATATAGTCCCTCTCTCTTTCCAATAAGACATATATAATACATCTATAGGTCAACATAATAAATTATGGTTACAATAATAAATTAATATATTTATAATAATAGTTGTAGATCCATACATATAGAGGTATTCCAATGGTCTGCGATTTAGTGAAAAATAATGAAGGCGGCTATTGCCGGTCAATTGCTCATGAAAAGGTTACACTTAAGAACATAGCTTCCAAATATTGCAAGTTGAAGAATGAATTTCCTGGGGGACTATCTATTGAAGCCTACAGCCCTGATGATAAAGTTCTAAATGAGGGAACCATTTACACCAAATACTTCATCTATATTTTTCCGGATGGATATTCTTCTATTGATAGATGTAATCTGAGCCCAAATGGCTATGATGATTGCGTCATAATTGATAATAGTCAATGCTTAGGAGAGAATTCATGGTAATTTAACTTTAAATAGTCACTTCAAATTAATAAAGGATATGATCTTATCAGTAGGCGGAGGAGCTAAGCTCACTCCACCAGTGCTTTGAGAAACAACATATGTAACTTTTTCATATGTCGAAACATCCTTTCATAGGACTTTTAGGCAGGGCAATAGCAGAATCAACAATCCTGCTATTAACAGCTTATTTTAGGTTAACTGATTTAAGTTTAGAATCTAGCTTTTTGAGCACTTCGCTAGAAATATCTAAGTCATCATTATTATAGACTACTGCATTTTTTGAAATTACAGCACTATATCCTTTTTCTTTAGCAAGATCTGAAAGAATTTGCTTGGTAGCAACTTCAACTTGCTCGACCGCATCATTTTTTTCTTTCTCAAACTTCATTCCTTCTTCTTGAAGATCTTGCTGGAAGCTTTGAACTTTTGTTTCAAAATCTTTTCTTTTCTTTTCAAAAGCATCACTAGAAAGCACTGATTGCTGCTTTTTAAGCTCTTCATTCATTTTTACAAGTTCTGATTCCTTTTTATTTCTAGAATCTTCTAGTAACTTTCTTTTTGCTTCAAGCTTTGAGTTAAAATCTTTACCAGCTAAAGAATCCATAAACATTTTTTGAAAATCAAGAACCACAACGCTTTTTTGTCCCTCATGAGCAAAAGCTGCACCTGATGAAATTAAAGCTGCCGCAACTATAGATAAAAGTGTTTTATTCATTTAATGTCTCCAATTAAATTTTTGTTGAAAATAATATACCAAAAGGTCTGGTCTGATCAAAATCCTCCTTGCGAAAGGGCTTAGCATAATAAATAGATATTGGGCCAAAAGGACTACTAAATCCAAGACCAATACCAGCAGCAGCTCTCAGTTTTGTTGAATCATTAAGATCAGACCTCGACTCACCAGGCATTAAATCTACACCCCAATTACTGCCAGTGTCAACAAATAGCTTTGCATGGAGACCGAATTCTTCTTGAAAACCTAGCGGCACCTTAAGCTCCGTCTTAATTGTGTAGAAACTCTTTCCTCTTAATGAGTCACCATCTTTTGCAGGAAGTAAATTGCCATTACCATCCCGCTTTGCCCTTGGACCAACACCATTAAAATCAAAACCTCTCAAGGTTTCACCGCCCAAACTAAATGCATCATTAATGGAAACTTTTTGACCACCAATTCCTCTCACAATACCACCATCGAAAGCTAGTACGATCGTGGTAGCACCTAGAGCCGGCTGATAATATCTAGCTGAGGCTTCATATTTTTGATACTTACTATTACCACCAACACCAGCTACCTCTTGATCAACGGATAATACATAGCCCTCATTCGGATCAATAACAGAATCAGTCCGGTCATAGGTAAAAGATTGCCCTAGCGCTGAAACCATTCTTCTTGCTTTTTGTTTTTTAATAAAAATGGATGCATATGGACTAATATCTTTAATCCTTTTATAGTCTAAAAGGTACCTAGCACTATGTCTTAAATATTCCGAAATTCCATAACCAGCCCTTAGCACCAACCCTTTAGTATCATAACTAAATGGAGTACGAGCACTGCTATCTTTAAAGGACTTAGCGCTGAAGATGTCGAACCCGACAGCCAAGTCTCTTCCCATAAAGTAAGGCTCCGTGAAGCCCAGGTTTCCTTCAAAATTTCTTTTTGAGGTGGTAAAACCAACATCAAGATATTGTCCATTTCCAAATAAGTTAGTTTCATTAAAGCCAATTTGCCCGATGATTCCACTATGACTATCAAAACCCCCACCAAAAGTTAGCCCTGTAGTTGAATCTTCCTCGACCACCAGATCTAAATCAATTCTTTGGAGCTTATTTGATGGAGTAGAAGCTGACATATCGGTTGATTGGACTGGTACTTTTGCAATCGAAACCTTCTTAAAGTACCTTAAATCATTCAGCAATTGCTCAGATTTGGTAACCTTATGCTGACTAAATGGGTCACCTTCATTAATTCTAAATTGTCTTCTGATCACCACATCACTAGTTCTCAAGTTTCCTCTAATATTAATTCTATTAAGATAAACCTTCATCCCTTCTTTAACTTCATAAGTAATATCAACCACGTCATCGTGGAATTTTTTATCGACATCAATATCGACAAAAGCAAAACCCAAATCATTGATTTTTTGAGTTAAATTATCAACATCTTCTTCTTGGAGGTTTCCATTATATACATCTCCTCCCCTCATCTCTAAATCATTTGTGAGCTGACTAGAAACCAAACCCTTAATATGAGAGACAACACTTACCTTGCCAATTTTGTATCTTTTTCCCTCATCAATTGTAAAAGTGATAGTAAATCCATCATCGTCGGGTGATAAATTAGATGTAGCGGAAACCACCGCTGCCGCAGCGTAGCCCTTACTTTGATAATATCTAGTCAATAGCTCGCTATCATATTCTAATCTATCAGGGTTAAAAACATCATTATTGGTGAAAAACTTATACCATCTAGTTTCTTCACTCATTATATGAGATCTTAAAACTTTAGAGGGGATAAAGTTATTATTGATAAAAACAATCTTCTTGATCTTTGACTTAACACCTTCTTTCACTTCAAATATTAGATCCACCCTATTATCATCAAGCCTAACTACCTTAGGCTCTACCGAAACAAGAAATCTACCCGCAGCTTGATATAGCTCTTTAATTTTTGCAGCATCAAGATAAGCCCTGTTTCTTGAAAAGAAACCTCTTTCTTTAGAAGATATTTCAACGCTGATATCTTTGTCTTTAATCGACTTATTCCCTTCAAAAACGATTTTGTTGATTCTTGGACTCTCAGCAACTTTAATAAAGAGAACCCCATTTTCTTCAGATAGGTCTACTTCTTCAAACATGCCAGTATCATTCAGCTTTTTTAAAGTCTCATTAACTTGGCTACGAGTAACATCCGTGCCCTTCTGAAAGGTAATTAGGGACCTTATGGTTGTATCATCAACCCTTTTATTGCCCTTAATAACAATCTCATTTATTATTTCTGCTGAAGCAATGCACGAAAGGAAAGCCACCGCAAAAAAACAAAGAAATCTAATTATTTTCCCCATAAAACTCTCACTAAATCATTAATGGTAGCAAAAATCATTAAACTACCCAGAATCAAGAAGCCTATTCTCAACCCATACTCTTGTATACTCTTTTTGGGTGTTTTTCCAGTAATAATTTCGATCAAGTAAAATAATATATGACCCCCATCCAGCATAGGAATTGGCAGCAAGTTCATTAAACCCAAATTTACCGATAATACGGCCAAGAACCAGATCACCGCGCTTGGTCCCATTTGCATGGTTTTGCCCGAATATTTAGCAATTGATACTGGTCCCCCTATTTCTCTTACGCTTCTTTTGCCCACTAACATCTGATAAAGAGCTTTTAAAGTTGTTGCCGAAAGACGGTAAGATTCCTTAAACCCATACCTTAAAGAGTTAAAATATGAAAAAGTCTTAAAGCTATAGTCAGAAGCTATCACCCCTATATAAGGAATAATATGTTGATCACCAAACGGATCTGTAATTTGCCGCATTTTAGGAGTAACTTGCATAGCTTGATTTTGAGTTCCTCTTAAAATTTCCACCTCAAAAGAATCTGTTGAGTTGTGAAGCGCCATAAATTCTTGCATGTCAGAAAAATCATCAATTTTATTGCCATTTATTGCAATTATTTCATCCCCTGCCAATAAGCCGGCAGACTGGGCGGGACTATTTTCAACAACCTCAGAAATTACTGGCATCACCTCGGCTACTCCAGAAAAGCAAGCAATACCCGCAAATAAAACTATTGCAAACAGATAGTTGCTAAGCGGCCCAGCAAATACAATAGCTAGTTTCTGCCAAACGCTCTTATAATGAAAACTTGCTTTTTTTTCTGAGGCCGACATTTTTTTGAGCTTAGTAAAATCAGGACTACTCGCCTCATTAGCATCACCAAACATTTTTACATAGCCACCCAGAGGTATATAGCTTAAGCACCACTTAGTGCCTGATTTATCATTATAACTACAAATTTCCTTTCCCATACCTATCGAGAATTTTTCGACTCTAACCCCACAAAGCTTTGCGATAAAATAATGTCCGAGCTCATGGACAAAAACCAATGTGACAATGACGAAAACAAAGGAGAGGAAGTATATTACGAAGTCGTACATAGCAAATACCTGGTTAATGACTCTGGAGTAAATTTAAAAAATCAGTTTAGTTTATTTTGCAAGAAAACTAAACCCAAAATATTGTACCTAAAGCGAATCAAGTTGAAATTGTCTTGTGCTCTCCTCTCGTTGTCCTTCCTGCCTTCTTTAATTTTCATTCCTGCGCAAGGAGATCCAACTTTCATAATAATATGGATCGCTTGCACCAATATTCGTGGGCACTCTTTGACGAACGCACACGTGAGGACCAAATGGTTAGACTTTTTCGAGGATAAGACGTCTGGTTTCTTGATCAACAGCAAACACATCTTCTATAGTTTCCACCTTGCTGGACTCAACTTTTTCGAGGGCGCCTTCTATAATTTTATATATATCTAGGAATTTGATTTTCTCTTTTAAAAAAGCATCAACGGCTACTTCATTAGCTGCATTAAATACTACGCCTAGCCGGCCAATATCTTTCATTACATGATCGACCATTGAGATTGATGAGAAATTTACTTTATCTGCTGGAGCGAAATTCAACGAAGATACCGCTTCAAAATTCACACTTCCATAACCAGTTTTTTTCCTATCTGGCCAAGAAAGAGCATAGGAAATGGGAATGATCATATCTGTATCACTCAGCTGAGCAAGCATTGAACCATCTGTATATGTGAGCATTCCGTGAATAATCGACTCTGGGTGGATGATTATTTTAATTTGCTCACTTGTTAGACCAAATAAATAATGAGCTTCTATTTTTTCTAGCGCCTTATTCATTAGCGTAGCTGAATCTATGGTGATTTTTGGTCCCATTTTCCATCTTGGATGATTCAGAGCTTGTTTTAAAGTGACTTGTTTTAACTGCCCTTCTGTAAAGCCTCTAAATGGACCACCTGAACAAGTAAGGAATATATTATCAATTTGATGAATCTTCTGAGGATCAAATATCTGAAAAATCGCACTATGCTCAGAATCAACTGGAATAATTTTAATATTATGTGCTTTCGCATGCTTATTAAATATATCCCCAGCGCAAACCAAAGCCTCTTTGTTAGCAAGAGCTATATTACTTCCAGCTTCAATTGCTTTGAGTGTCGACTTAAGACCTGCAAAACCTGAAATAGCAGCGAGAACAATATCAACTTTGATTGACGCAACATCACAAGCTGCATTTTCAGAAAACATAGTCTCGATTCCCAGTGGAGCAAGAACTAGGCGAACCTGCTCGGCAAATGGCCCGTCTTGCAGAGCCACATATTTTGGCCTAAGCAATTGAGCTTGCTCAATCATCAATTTCCAATTAGTAGAACCTACCAGCCCAACTACTTCAAACTCGTCTTTATGCTGCAATAAAAACCTAACAGAACTTTGGCCAATACTACCAGTGGACCCAAGAATTGTGACCTTCTTAACCATATAATATCCTGCTTATTATATCAGATAGAGCTAAGAATAATGATACCAAAACAAAACTATCAAAGCGATCCATGACTCCGCCATGACCTGGTATTAAATTACTACTATTTAGGACATTGAATTTCCTCTTGATCATTGATTCTCCAAGATCTCCTAGCTGAGCAAGTAATGAAATCATTGCTGAAAAAGGCACAGAAAATCCCAAAAAATACCCTATCAAAGAAGTAAAGAAAAGCCCTCCATAGTAGCCTGACCAGGTTTTATTTGGACTAATTTTTGGATTGATTCTCGGACCGCCAAAAAATTTACCAACCACATAAGCCCCAATATCAGATGCCCATACCAAGCAAGTAATTTTAACTAAGAAATAGTGATCTCCACATCTATCAGCTATATAAATAATTGATATCGAAGGAAGAGCAATATATAGCATCCCCATAAGGTAATAAATTAGCTTTCTCTTATGTTTAATTAGACTCAACCACTCTCTTCCGAGCATAAAGGTCACTATTAATATAAAAATACTAACTACAACAACCCCTTGAGCTACTATATAAAGAATCATAGGACCAAAAAGACAAGTTATTGCTATCCTTATCCATAAATTGCGGTCAAAAAATTTTTTATGCACCATATCTTCTCGCTCTGTTTTTATATGCATCCAAGGCTTGATCAAAAGAAGTTCGATTAAAGTCAGGCCAAAGCATGTCTGTAAAATATAACTCACTATATGCAATTTGCCAAAGCAAAAAATTACTCACCCTATACTCACCACTAGTTCTTATCAATAAGTCAGGGTCAGGTAGATCATTATAATATAAACACCTAGCAACTACTTCCTCAGTAATTTCCTCAACTTTCAACTGAGAATTCTGCACTTTTTTTACTACCCTCTTAACCGCCTCAGTAATTTCTTGCCTTGCTCCATAATTAAAGGCAAGGATGACATTTACTCCATCATATTCAGCAGTATGCTGCTCGCAAGCTTCTATCCTTTCTTTAATAGCTTCTGAAATTTTATCTTGTCTACCAATGAATTTAATTCTTATTTTATTATCATCTAAGAAAGCATATTCTGTTTTTGAAAGGCTTTTAAAGATTAAATCCATTAAGAACCCCACCTCTTCTTGTTTTCTCTGCCAATTCTCGGAAGAAAAAAGAAAAAAAGTCATATAACTAATACCTAGTTCTTTTCCGTAGATTATTATCTCTTTGATTGTCTTCACGCCCATTTTATGGCCTTCCACGCCAGGCAAAGAACTCTTCTCGGCCCAGCGTCGGTTTCCATCCATTATAAATGCCACGTGTTTTGGTAAATCGTTATTTTTGATTATCATTGATTTTTTGGATAAATTTTTCAAAATCGGAAGCTGTATTAAAATCCATATAAACTGATGCAAATCTAACATAAGCAACTGAGTCCATATGGTATAATTCTTGCATGATCTTCTCACCAATTAGTCTTGTTGGAATATCTCCCTCGCTGTAAGTCTCAAATTCCGCAACTAACTTATTTACTGTTCGCTCGATTGTTGCTTCATTTACTGTTCTTTTTCTCACGGCCGTTTTAATTGCCCTGGCTATTTTATCAGGATCGAAAGGTTTGCGGACCCCAGATTTTTTAACTACATATAGATCTCTAATATATAGCTTTTCTGTGGTTGTAAATCTTACATTACAATTTGTGCAGAACCTCCTCCTCCTGATTGCTACACCATCATCAGTAGGCCGAGAATCTTTCACTTGGGTATCTTCAAAACCACAAAAAGGACATTTCATTTACAAACCTCTAGTACAAAGGAAACTCGACACATAGTCTCTCCACCTTAGCTCTAACCCGCAGCTGGATATCACTGGGAAGATGACCATTTTCATCTAGCCCATCAATCACTTCGCTAATTAAATCAGCGATTAGCTCAAATTCTTTTTCTTTGAATCCTCGGGTTGTACCAGCAGGACTGCCAAGCCTAATACCAGAAGTGATGGTTGGTTTCTCATCATCAAAAGCAATAGCATTTTTATTACAGGTCAACCCGGCTAGTTCCAAAGCCAGTTCTGCAACATTTCCCTTGCATTTTTTACTTCTCAAATCAACCAGTAGCAAATGATTATCAGTACCCCCAGTTACAATTGTAAACCCATTACTACTTAAACGATTTGCAAGAGCTGCAGCATTAAGCTTAACTTGCTTGATATATTCTTTATATTCAGGCCTCAGTGCCTCACCGAAAGCTACTGCTTTGGCAGCAATAATATGCATCAATGGCCCGCCTTGAAGTCCTGGAAAAATAGCTGAATTTATCTTCTTAGCAATATCTTCATCATTGGTAAGAATTAAGCCCCCTCTTGGCCCTCTGAGTGTTTTATGAGTTGTTGAAGTTACCACATGCGCATGAGGGAAAACATCACTATGCTGCCCCACTGCAACTAAGCCGGCAATATGCGCCATATCAACCCAGAGCATAGCTCCAGAGCGATCAGCAATTTCTCTAAATTTAGAAAAATCAATTTCTCTTGGATAGGCAGATCCACCAGCAATTATTAGCTTAGGCCTATATTTCATTGCCTGCTCTTCCACTTCCGCAAAATCAATCAAACCATCTTCACGTTTCACACCATAAGAAACAGCATTAAACCATTTGCCCGAAAGATTTGGCGCCGCCCCATGGGTCAAATGACCACCAGCAGAAAGCGACATGCCAAGAATATAATCACCAGGCTTAGCATAAGCAAGATAAACAGCCTGATTTGCTTGGGAACCTGAATGAGCCTGAACATTTGCGAATTTACATTTAAATAACTCGCACACTCTTTTTATGGCAAGTTTTTCAACCTCATCTACAAACTCACACCCTCCGTAATAGCGCCTTCCTGGATAGCCTTCTGCATATTTATTAGTTAGAATTGACCCAGCAGCCTCAAGAACTGCCTTTGAAACAAAATTTTCAGAAGCAATTAGTTCAATTTGATTATTTTGCCGATTTTTCTCACCAACAATAGACCTGTTAATTTCATCATCTGTAATTGATAAACTAGAATTAAAATAATTATCCATTATTACCTCTCTTAATCATCTCCAGTCTTCGAGCATGTCTCCCACCCTCAAATTCAGTATTGAGGAATACTTCGATCAAATCTATCGCCAAATCCGACTCAATAAAATCAGCTCCAATTACTAATATATTTGCGTCATTATGTCTTCTTGCTAAGTCAGCCATTGGGCGGTTAAAGCAGAGGGCCGCCCTAAACTTATCATAGCGATTTGCCGCGATAGACATCCCAACACCAGATCCACATATCAGCACCGCTCTATCACTTTCTTTCATTTTAGTAGCCAGTGATGCAACTATTTCTGGATAGTCGCATGACTCTCCCTCTTTACAGCCAATATCCTGAAAAGTCTGAGGAGGTGTGTTCAATCCATAGAACAACTTGATCTTTTCTTTGAGATCAAAACCCCGATGATCACAGCCTATATATAATTTCATAAGTCCACCCTGCTATTTTAGTCGATTTTATCTAAATCTCAGCGCTTTGCAATAGACAAAGTCAGCATGAAATCAGCTCTATAATTTAAGGGTTCATTTTTAGAAATCTTTACCACTATAAATAACAGTGCTCCAGGGAACACAAAGAAACATCTATTAAGATTAGCTTCAAAATTAATCTCTAAATCTTGATGTCCAGCTAGTTCAAAATTTTACCAAATCCTAAAAATAATTTTATAGGGAGAACATTTCATATAAATTTACAAACAGTTGATTTTTTATAAAATTTATATAAATTTGTCAAGAAGACAAAGGATGAATTTTAACCTGTTCTGAAAAATTTTGCAGGGGCGACGAGATATCTCTTGATTTGGGACAAATTTTAGTTAATTATGATTAATATATAGTATATTGCATATTTTAATATTTATTAATATATAGTGATGGGTATTTATCAAAATCAGTTTTTTCATGCGGTTATTATTTTAGCTGCGTCATAGCAAAAGCATGAAAATATAAATTGATTACAAGTATTAACAACAAAATGAGGTTAAAATGACCGAAGTAAATCTAGGAGCGGCTTATTCTGCTATCATCTCCCCTGAAGATTACAACCGCCTAATGAGCAAAGAGCACTTATATATTAATCAATCAGATATTTTTATTACCGAGAAAATTAGAGAATTTGCAGGCAAAGGCTTTAAAAATGTTGTTGAACTTGGCTGTGGCCCAGGGAAACTCTTAAAAAGAGTAATTCAGGTACCAGGCATTGATCTCAGTGGAATCGATCTGGACCAAGTATTTATTGAATACGCAAAAGAGTGGCTCAAGGATTATAATAACCTCAAGATTATCAACCAATCAGTTTTTGACATAAGCTTTGAGCATAAAGTAGATATATTTTATAGTGGAGGTTTTCATCATCATATAGCGCCAGGAAATGACAGGCATAAATATCTGTCTCATGTTCACTCTTTGCTGAGAGATGACGGTTATTATATAGTTGGCGATGAATATATTCCTGATTATAAAAACAACTTAGAAAGAGAGTTGCTGTTAGTTATTTGGTATTGTCACATCATAGCTCATGCAATTAAACACGAACATCTATATTTAGCCCAAGAAGAGGCAAAAACACTGCTTGATGATCTTCAAGAAGGTCGTACCGAAGAAAATATAAAAACAATGTCTCAAATAAATTTGGTACTTGATTTTGCACCAAAGATAGATGAACTAGCAAGAGCTTCAAACTTTCAAGAAGCAAGAGAGAAAGCAAATTTGTTTTTAAGTGATTTAGTTGCTATGAACAACGTCATACACAGCAATGATGTGTCAATTGATGCAACACGTGGCGATTATAAAATTTGTGACTCTGTATTTATTAAAGAAATTGAAAACGCAGGATTCAAAGTCGTAGAGAAGGCTGCATATGGTCCAATAGAAACAATTGGGGCTTTAGTAGTTTATGTATTGCAAAAAAGTTAATTTTGTGATAGAGTTACTTTCAAAATAGATTTATAATCCTTATATAATTCAGTTGGATTTATGACCGACACTAAAAAACACCAATTGAACGAAGAGAAATTTAGATCTGACGATGTCGATTTAAGCAAGGTTCATAGTGATTTTTACGAGCTTTTCGCCTTAAATCACAAAAAAAATATGCTTTGTTATGTATTTGAAGATCCAAAGAAATACGAAGATGTTATTAGTAATCCCAATTATTATTTGTTTAAGGAAGAAGCTGAGTTAATTTCTCAAAACAAAGTACTACTAGGTCAATATTTACAAAATATCGAAACTTTGATTGAGCTTGGGCCCGGTTCTAAGAATTCACTGATTTACAAAACATTGCCTCTGCTCAAATGCGCAAGTGCTCTAAGTGAATATATAGCCTTAGATATATCAGAAAATTATTTAGAAAAAATAAGCGAATTTATTGAGCAAAATACTAACTTGCAGGTTAGCCTAATACAGAGTAATTTTCTCGAATCTATACCTCCATTACCAAATAATGGCAAGAATAAGGCTATTGTTTTATTGGGAGGCACATTAGGAGGGTTTGACGAAGATGATAGAATAAAATGCCTCCAGAATATATCCTCCTTTGCTGAAAGTGGCGATGTCTTTATTATCTCAGCAGATACTAATCTAGATAAGGAAAGCTTGCTTAGAGCTTATAGCACTGAGGCTTCTAAAAATATAGTTATGGAAGTGTTTGAGTATTACGCTTCTGTCAATCTTGATTTCAAACCATATAAAAATTGTTTTGATATGAAAACTGAATGGGAAGAATCTTCTCGAACTATAAGTCATGAATTGAGTTCATTACAGGATTTTTCCTTTAAGATAAAAAGTCATGAAGATATACAAGTAAGCAAGGGGCAAGAATTTCAGATTGTTAGAGTTCATAAGTTTTGCGAAGAGGAGTTTACAAAGCTTCTAAACTCTATGAAACTGCGGGTTATGAGCATTGCAGGGACTGGTAATATAAAACTATTTATTACTATGAAGTACTAATAATCATGCTGGAGTTATAGAATGGACTGGTTAATAGACCTCGCAAAATCTGCAGAAAGAAGGGTCAATAAATTTGGGGCGCAATATTTTACTTTTGCTTTTTTTGTTGTAATTAATTACCCCATAGCCCTTTTTTATGGATTGAACACTGAGCTTGATTGTAACTATGCTTATTTTACAATGAGGTTGTTATCCACCTTGTTTTGTATACCATTGCTATTTGTTAAGAAATGGCCAACAAGTTTCAAACAATATCTTCCAATTTATTGGTATTTTACAATAATATTGGCAGGCTCATTAATGGGTGTCTACATGTTGCTCGACAGTGCTTTCTCTTTAGGTTGGGTAATAAATTTTAATATCGGCGTAATGATGATGATATTATTAGTGGACTGGGTAATGTTTATCATTCTGGAAGTAATAGGTATTATACTTGGGATAGGCTTGTATATACTTGTTTACAAACACTTGCCTTCAATACCTAATAATGACATTAGCACTTTATTTTTCTATATGTTTTTTTGGATAGCAGTAACTGGTGCAGTATTTTCTAGAAACAAAGAAGTTTTTAATCAATTGCTATTGCGAGTTAAAGAGAAGTTAAATTTTGACCTTGAACAAACAGTTATAGACCGCACGCAGGAGCTAAATAAAGCCCTTTCAGTCAAAACCGATTTTCTCAATAACATCTCTCACGAGATCAGAGCACCTGTTGCTGGGTTTAGTATGGCGGCTGATAATTTGCTGATGCATTGGCCAAGTTTAAACGAGTCTCAGAAATTTAATATGGTGAAGGTGATTGCCGGATCTGCTGAACGCATCAAAAATCTCTCTATGCATTTGGTTGACGCTACTAAACTTCAGGATGGAATGAATATTTTAGATTTAAAAAGGATTAATCTATCCCACTTTATCAATGATTTTATTGATGAGGCGTCTGCTTTATATACTAAAGAGAAAAACATCAAAATTAAATTCAAAAGTGAACAGGATTTTTATATCAAGGCTGACTACGAAGCGATTAGTCAGGTGCTCAGAAACTTAGTAACTAATGCTATAAAATTCTCACCTGCTGATTCGACAATTAGCATTAAGCTTAGACTTGATGAAAATAATGTCAAAGTAACTGTTAGTGATCAAGGTGTGGGCATTCCCCCGGGTGAACTTGACCAAATCTTTACTCCATTTTACCAAAGCTCTCGTACTAAAAATGGAGCTGGCGGTGTAGGCTTGGGGCTCAATATTTCAAGGCAAATAGTTGAAATTCATGGTGGTGAAATCTGGGCTGAGAATAATGCAAAGCAAGGTGCGAGTTTTATTTTTACTTTAAAGCGGCTTGAGGATGAAGTGAATCCGGCATCGACAGCAGATAAAAGAACAATTTTAATCATTGATGACGATGAGGCGATTCATGCATCTTTAGCTCTTGGGCTCACCGCTCTTGGCCATAAAATAATTTCAGCTATGGATGCTGAAGAAGGACTGGTAACACTTAAGAAATATCATGATGAAATTGACGTAGTTTTTCTTGATATCATGATGCCAGGCATGGATGGAATCCAGGCACTCAAAATCATCAAAAGCAAATGGCCTGAGCTGAGAATTGTTATGCATTCAGGATGTGCAAGCCTCGAAGATCTAGAAAAAACCAAACAACTTGGCGCTTACTCCTTTATCAAAAAACCATATAAAATAGCTGAGCTGATTGAGCGTCTAGGCGATTAGTTTTTTCTAATTTCTTGAAAGAAATTTGTGGAGAGTTTAGCTCAGAGAAGTCCTGCAAGGGATAGAGTTTTTATCACATCAACAGATCCCCATGTCTTATGTCACCAACAATTTAATCCACCCCCGCAGGGCCAGGGCCATTAATTTGTCCCTTTGATTTAGTTGATAGCTAAAGATATTTATTGTTTTATCTTGTCGATTGCAGTTGTGATGGATGTATGGATTTTATTCAGTATAAATATAGCAGAATTACGCATCGCAGCGTTAACTTGCTGTGATTTTTGACAGATGATATTGCAAATATCTTACTTAAAAACCATATCCCTTTTGTCTTGCGCAGTATGTTATCAATATTTCAATGATTAACGCTCTAATTCAGTAATGCCTATTGCCTGACAGATCAGACAATAGGCTGCTGATAATCTATCCAGTCTCTTCTCTCTCCTTGCCCATCTTCAAGTTAAAACTTCTCTTTATAACTCTCTCGGCTGTTTTATCCTATTCATAGCCCAACCTCAGTCATATGCAACATTCTATATCATCAATAATTTTAGAACTTAATGGCCCTTCGAAAATTTTGCGTTGAAAACTCGCACAGCATTATCGTAAGCATCAGTCAAAGCAACCTTAAAAACCTGATCTGAAAAGTTTGGTCTGAGAAATTCTCAGCCATGCCTTTGCTAGCCAGCATCAAGCCACCTCGAAAATTTTGCGTTGAAAACTCGCACAGCATTATCGTAAGCATCAGTCAAAGCAACCTTAAAAACCTGCTCTGAAAAATTTTGCGTTGAAAAGCTTGGTCTGAGAAATTCTCAGCAATACCTTTGCGAGCCAGCATCAAGCCACCTCGAAAATTTTGCTTTGGAATACCTGTAGCATCTATCTAGCAAAAGAACTAGACATATGAATAACCGGTCTGAACCACTAGATGACTAGATAGTTGCCTTATTCATATTGGATGGATTTAATCTCTCAAGAAAATATCCACCCATTCGGAAATAGACAACATTTCTCTCACCAATATTCACCACACCATTACCCCTAGGATCCGAAGTTGTATGACCTTTGCGACGCCGCAGGGAAAAAGAACCAAAGCCTCTGATTTCAACGCGATCATTATTGATTAATGCATCTGAAATTCTACTAAAAATGACTTCTACGATCTTTTTAAGCTCATCCACCCCAAGATTTGGATATTTTTTAAATATAGCTTCTATTAACTCAGACTTTGTCATACTTACCACCTAAAAGACTTACTCAAGCATAGTGATTTTAATCTATTATTAATTAAGTTTCAAGAGGTTCGTTAAATCATTCGTAACATTTTGTGAAAGCGCGTTCAAAACCATCCGCGAAGCCCCCATAATAAATCGATTGACGCCATACCCTTGATTTTCAAAAGAATAATCCCTAATTGTTGAATCTTTAGAAAGATGTTTTTCATCATAAAGCCACTCAAGCGCCTCAAACTCACCGCCGATTCTATCTATAAGTTTCAACTTAAGTGCTTGCCTTCCTGTATAAACCCTACCATCTGCAAATTGCAGCAAATCTTCCTTTAGCAAATTTCTTCGAACAACGACCATATTCAAGAAAGACTCATATACATCAACTGCAACATCATTAAGTATTGCCTGAGCAAGTGGCGGGGTCTTTTCTGTTATATTTGGCTCTCCCTTCATTGCAGGGTAAGAATAATTCTTGATCTTAACCCCCAGCTTATCCGCAAGAACAGAAGCATCTATCGTTTGCATAATCGCTCCGATCGAACCTGTTATTGAGGTTTCACCTGCGAAAATTTGATCCCCAGCCAAAGCCACCATATAGCCCCCAGAAGCGGCCATGCTACCAATTACCACCACCACAGGCTTGGCCGCATCACTAATTCTTCTTAAGGACCTAAAAATCTCTTCCGACATATAAGGAGAACCACCAGGACTATTAATATGCACAATCAGAGCAGAAATTTTTTCATCTTTTGCAATCTCATTTAGTGAATTAATGGCAAAGACATCATCTCGAATTTGATCATCAATTGAAATTCGCGCAATATAGTCCGATTTATAAGCAGAACTT
>Ga0214919_10003859_pt1 | contig 22305 bp, 15 predicted proteins | sample LL1503_MetaG_FD_177994 | JGI IMG/M metagenome (GOLD analysis project Ga0214919, IMG submission 177994) | Freshwater microbial communities from Lake Lanier, Atlanta, Georgia, United States - LL-1503 | ecosystem: Environmental > Aquatic > Freshwater > Lake | place: USA: Georgia | collected... | reverse complement strand
AGAGCAGCTTGTAGCCGTGGTCTTTCACGAGGGCTTGAGCGAAGGGCAGGAGGCCTGTTTTGTCGCTGACGGAGAGGAGTGCGATGGGCATGGGAAAGGAAGCAATGGGCTAGGGGCACGAGACCGAAGGGTCAATAAAAGGCTTTTCCATGAAGGTGCTTTGGGCAGCTTAAGGGGGGTTGACTGATGACGGCAGTCCGTAACTATATGCCAATCTCAACCCCTACCATGAATACGCCCTCCTTGCTTTTGAATTCGTTTTTCTCATCCGAAAGCAGCCTGGGAGTTTCTCAGCTCTTGGCCGTTGATTCTACGGCATTAAAGGGACTGATGAACGGAGACACTTTGGTTGATAAGATGAGGTTCATGAGCAATATTCCCGAACCTTCAACCTACGGCATTTTTATCGGGGTTCTTTTATTGGCAGTGGTCGTAATCAAGCGCCAAAAAAAGATCAGTCGGTAATAGCTGGTCGAAACACGGCAGCCGACATTTTGGCCATACTGCTTTGTTTTAAAGCGCTTTGGGTGTTTCGATCGTGGGTTTGGTTACGCTCTTACCCTTGACCCTTGGCCTGATTTTCCCTCCTTCCATGGGGTATGTCCACCGCTTTGCTTTTTTCTGGTCAGGGTGCCCAGGCCGTCGGCATGGGGAAATCTCTCTACGAAGGTTCGCCCATCGCCAAGGCGATTTATGATCGCGCGGCGAAGGTCTTGCCCTTCGATTTGAAGCAAGTCTGTTTCGAAGGTCCCGTCGAGGTGTTGACGGAAACGCGGGTCTGTCAGCCTGCTCTCTACGTGCAGGGTTATGCAATCGCGCAGATTTTGCGCGAACGGGGAAAGCTTAACGATCTTAAGGCCTGCTTGGGCCTATCACTGGGCGAATTGACGGCTTATGCCTTCGCCGGGGTTTGGGATTTTGAAACCGGACTGCAAGTCGTCGCCGAACGTGGCCGGCTCATGCAGCTCGCCTGCGATCAGACCAAGGGTGGGATGGCCGCAGTCATCGGCGGGACGCGCGAAGATATCGCAAAACTCTGCGCCGCCTTTGATATCGACGCCGCAAATTTCAATTGTCCCGGGCAGGTCGTGATTTCGGGCGATGCGGAAAAGGTCACCCAAGCCGTCGCGCGCGCAAAAGAATTTGGCCCCTTTAAGCTGGTCAAGCCCTTGGTTGTCGCTGGCGCCTATCATAGCCGCTTGATGGAGCCGGCGCGCAGGGCGTTCGAGGCTTACTTGCAGGGTATCGAATTTAAGCGTCCGCAGTTCACGGTCTACTCGAATACCACGGGAGCTGCCTTGTCCGAGCCGGCGGCGCTGCGGGAGGCGTTGGTCAAGCAAGTCGTCTCCTCGGTGCTATGGGAGGATGATTGCAAGGCCGCGGCGGCTACGGGGGTGGCGCAGTTTTACGAATGTGGACCCGGTGGCGTCTTGGCAGGGATGATGAAGCGTTCCGCCCCCGAGGCTCCGGTGGCTTCCTTGTCCGAGTTTGCTGATATTCCCGCCTAATCCTCCCTTTGATGGGGCTAACGCTGGACAAGCCCCCCATCCGTAGTCCTATTACACCCTTTCCCGTCGAATTTCTCTCCTTACCGTGTCCTTAGACCATATCCGCAATTTCTGCATCATCGCGCACGTCGACCACGGCAAGACGACGCTTTCCGACCGCTTGTTAGAGCACACCAAGACCATCGAAAAGCGGCAGATGAAGGAACAGTTGCTCGACGCGATGGACCTCGAACGTGAAAAGGGCATCACAATCAAGTGTCACCCGGTGACGATGAATTTTACGGCTCCCGATGGTAAGCAGTATATTTTAAATCTCATCGATACCCCCGGACATGTGGACTTCGCTTATGAAGTCTCTCGCTCCTTGGCGGCCTGTGAGGGGGCGGTCTTGCTGATCGACGCTTCCCAGGGGGTCGAAGCCCAGACGGTCGCCAATGCGACGTTAGCGATGAACCAAGGGTTGGAGATCGTTCCGGTCATTAACAAGGTCGACCTGCCCAGCGCCCGTCCCGAAGAGGCCCGGCGTCAGGTCGAAGATATTTTGACCATCCCAGCTCAAGACGCGGTCTTGGCTTCGGGTAAATCCGGCATCGGTATCGACGAAATCTTCGCGGCGATCATCAAGCGCGTGCCGCCGCCTCGCTGGTCCGAATATCCGCATCATCGCGCGTTGGTCTTCGATTCGCTGTTCGATTCTTATAAAGGCGTCATCAGTTACGTCCGCGTTTTCTCCGGCACGTTCAAGGCCGGCCAGACCATCGAACTCATGTATAACGGGGTGCGTTCGGTCATCAAAGAAGTGGGGATTTTTTCGCCGAAGATGAAGCCGCAGGACGAACTTGGCCCCGGAACGGTGGGTTATATCGTCATCAATATCCGGGAAGTCGCCGACGTGAAAGTCGGCGATACCATCACCTTGGCGGCAGATCCGGCCAAAGAGCCGGTCCCTGGCTTTAAGGAAGTCCGCCCAATGGTATTCAGCGGCATCTATCCCCTCGACACGGCAGATTACGAAAAGCTGAAGACCTCCCTGGCGAAACTGGCGATTAACGATTCCTCGCTGACGTATACCGCGGAAAGTTCGACGGCCTTGGGCTTTGGTTTCCGTTGCGGCTTCTTGGGTCTCTTGCACATGGAAATCGTTCAGGAGCGTCTGCGCCGCGAGTACGATCTCGACATTCTTTCGACTTACCCGTCGGTCGTTTACAAGGTCTTCACCACCGACGGCGTCGAGCACATCTTGGATAACCCCGTGGTCATGCCGGACCCTTCGGCCATCGAGCACATTGAAGAGCCAACCATTCGGGCTCATATTCATATTCCGGGAACTTCGATTGGCGATATGCTGACCTTGGTGCAGGAGAAGCGCGGTATCTGCGAGCGGACCGAGACGATCGACGGCGACCGCGTGATTTTAGTCTGCCTCCTGCCGCTCAACGAAATCCTCGTCGATTTCAACGATCGGATGAAGTCCATCACCCGCGGTTATGGCTCGATGGATTATGAGCTGGGCGAATATGTCACCTCCGACCTCGTGAAGATGGATATCCGTGTCAACGAAGAGCCGGTCGATGCTTTCTCTTCGATTGTTCACGCTTCCAAGGCCGAAGGCCGCGGTCGTAACCTGTGCGAAAAACTTAAGGAACTCCTGCCTCGGCAGCTTTTCAAAATCGCCATTCAGGCCGCGGTCGGCTCGAAGGTCATCGCCCGCGAGACCATTGGCTCCGTCGGCAAAGACGTCACCGCCAAGTGCTACGGCGGTGACATCAGTCGTAAGCGCAAGCTCTTGGATAAGCAGAAAGAGGGCAAGAAGCGGATGAAGCAGATCGGCAAGGTCGACATCCCGCAGGAAGCTTTCATCAAGATCCTCAAGAACGAGGGGTAAGTCTTATTTGGGCGATTTCTGGGCTTTCCCTTGGCGGGGGCTTCGCTAACTTGGCCACAGGTCTCCTCTCATGTCCTTCTACTATCGTCGCAAGCTTCGCAAAATCGGCCGCGGGCTGTTGGAATCTTCCGAGAAGGTCGTCCTTTATCGTCGGGATGTCATCGCCGCCAAGGACTTGAATGAGCAGTTGGAAATGGCCGAGCTGGTCCGGGCTAATATCAAGTTACGTCCGCGCGAAGTGATCGAGACCGAAGCTTTACTGAATCGTTTTCACGCCGTTTTGGCGCGTAACGGCGGCAAGATTTATCCGGTATCGGCGGGGACGGATTACACCGAAATGATCATCATGGCCGCCATCGTGGCCGGTGCGATTCGGAGCTTCTTCCTGCAGCCGTTCAAGATCCCGACGAATTCAATGTGGCCGACTTATAACGGCATGACTGCCGAGGTGCGCCAACCTTCCGACGAAATACCCGGCTATGCCCAGCGGGCTCTGCAGCTGTCGCAATGGACCTGGACGCATGTCGTGGATGCGGAATTTGAAGGTGAAATCGCCATCCCCATCATGGAAGTGGAAAGCGATCATGCCGATGGCTCGCGCAAATTCATGCCGCGTTCGCCCAATTCAGTGCCCGGGAGTGGAATCCTCGGCAGCGGTTTTTTCCGGAGCAACGAGAACCAGTATCAACTTTTGATCGGACCAAACATCCAGACGATTCCGATGCCCGCGGATTTCGGCTTCGACGGGGTCTTGTTGCGGACATTTTTCCCAGGCGAAGCCAAGTTGCTCTTGCGTAAACAGGATGCGGATCGGTGGCAGGAAGTATTCCGTCGGGCCGCCGCGGATAATCGCATTCAACGCGGTCCCTTGGGCCTGATGTTGCTGACCGGTCGCAAGGCTCACGTCGGCGAACCTATCCTTAATTTCGACATCCTGACGGGCGATATGCTCTTCGTGGACCGGGTTTCTTATCACTTCGTCGAGCCTTCGCGCGGAGATACTTTCGTTTTCCGGACCAACAATATTCCTGGCTTGGCTGATCAATACGGCCGGCCTTCTCAAAATTATTACGTGAAGCGTATCGCCGGCGTGCCGGGACAGCGCCTGATGGTGAATCCGCAGGGGCAGCTCTTGATTGACGGGAAAGCTCCGACCTCGCCCGAACCGGTAGCTCTTAATAACCGACAGGCGATGGACCGGGGTTACTTCGGTTATCTGCCGGAGGCCGGAGGTTACCGGTATGCCTTACCCCTGAACGCTGAATATACTGTCACGCCTGGGCATTTCTTCGCCATGGGTGATAATTCGGCCAATAGTTATGACTCACGCGGCTGGGGCGAAGTGCCAGCGGCAGACGTCGTCGGCAAGCCGCTCTTCATCCTGCACCCCTTCACCGCGCATTGGGGCGCGGCGAAGTAGTGCGCGGACGCTGTCCGCCCAGGGCTATGCGGGCAGGTGTGCAAGGTGACAAGGGGTTTGGTTCAACAGCCTTGCCAGCGTTTCCCCGGTTGTCACCATGCTCCTTCTATAGTTCCCATGGCTTGGACTCTCTATCGCCACTATAAGGGCAACCATTACCTTCGGCTCGGGGTGGCGGCGCATTCCGAAGATCTCTCACCGCTGGTGGTCTACCGCTGTCTCTATGATAACCCCGAAGCACGCACGTGGGTCCGCGCGCAACCGATGTTCGATGGCGTGATCGCAGACGGCCGCCAGCGTTTCACACCCGTCGGCCGTCTGCGCCTCGTGCAGCCGGAGGACATGCGTACCGTCCTCGCCTTCGGCTACGACGCGTGGAAGCACGATAAGACCTTCGACCAGTATTGCGCGGCCAAGGATAGCGATCCGCATCATCTGCGCGGAACGCGTTACCTCCTCGAAGATGTCGCTCGTCAGCCCGTGGCCGCGTTGAACGTCCTGCGCTTCCGCGAAAGCCTCATCGGCTTCGCTTCCGTCGCGACCACGCCCGAGCAGCGCGGAAAGGGCTACGCATCGCGGCTGCTGCGTGCTGTCATGGAACTGCATCGCTTCGCCCAGCTCGATGTCCGCTTCATGCTCTTCTCGGAAGTGAAGCCGGCCATCTATGAACGCCACGGCTTCCGTGTCCTGCCGCCTGAGCACCAACGCTTCCCGAAGTCCCTGGCCATGGCCACCGGCGATACGCCCTTGTCCGAGATCGAAGCCGAGTTCCTAAAAACGTATTTTTAAGTATGGGGTCAGATCGCTTCTGACGGATATCACTCAGAAGCGATCTGGCCCCATACTCATTGTCGCCCGAATTAGCGGAAGGACTTCAGTCGCCATGCCGCGTTGGTTTCGCGGTCGGTCCGGAATTCGATGACGCGGACGCCTTTGCCGCGCACTTCTAGCAGGCGGCGGACGTCTTTCAGGCTGGCAGCCACCTCATGCCTGACGAGATGCGCTTGGCAGAGTTTTCCGAGGTCGGTCACCTGCGGCGTGCCCCAAAGTTTTTCGAAGTGGGCGGTGTCGTCAGCGACGGCGAGGTGATTGAAAATGCCGCCCCCTTGATTATTAATAACTAAAATCGTCACATCTCCGGCGTGGCCGTAGGCCGAGAGCAGGGCGTTGCTGTCGTGCAGGAAGGTGAGGTCGCCGCAGAGGAGCACGGTACGTTGGCCGGAAAGCGAACAGCCGAGCGAGGTGGAGACGGTGCCATCGATGCCGTTGGCGCCGCGGTTAACGAAGATCGCTGGGCCAGGTCCAGGAGGATGATAAAACCATTCCAGGTCGCGGATGGGCATGCTGTTGCCCACGACCAATTGATCATCGGTCCCAAGGGCGGTCTCCAGGCAAGAAATCACCGAACCTTCAAACGCCCAATCAACCTGTACGATCTTATCGAGTTTGGCCCGGGCAATTTGCTGAAGCGATTGCCAGAGTTTCAGATGAGCGGAAGTTTTCCCCGTGATCTTAAGGCCAACTGGGGTGAGTTCGCCATCCAGACGGCACCAGCGCGAATGGGTGGCGTCGATATTCTCTCCCGGACGTCCGACTTGGACGGCCATGATATCCGCCTCTTTGATCCATTGGCGGAGGACTTTACTGGTGGGAAGGGAGCCGACGAAAACAGCGGCCTTCGGTTGAAGTCCTTTGGCGTTTTTCAGATTTCTTAAGATCAGGTCGTAAGTTGAAATCAGCCGTCCGCTGTCCGCTAAGTCGCCGCGCAAGGTGCTCGCCCCGTCGGCCAAGATCGGCCATCCAGTCTGATGCGATAGCTCAAGGATAGCTTGGGCTGATTCATGTCGATGTGCCCAGGCCTGAGGTCCTACAATGATGACGCCACGATCCGTCTGCGGAAGCAGACTGGCTACCGCGAGAGGGGATAAAGTCGCTTGGACGATCGGGTAGGGTGGGAGTTGGGTAAAGGCTTCCAAATCGAAGCCGGCAGGGGTCTTAAAGCCTTTTTCCGGTTCCGTGGGCGCCAGAGGGTCGCGGAAGGGGAGATTGAGGTGTACCGGACCCGCAAGAGGCCCTTGAGAGCATTGCCAGGCGTTGACCAACGTCTGGCGCCAATGGCGGAGCAGGCCGAGGTCGTTCGCAGGGACGGCGGCTTCGGCGGCCCAGACGGGATAGTTTCCGTAAATACCGTTTTGATCGATGGTTTGTCCAGAGTGGCATTCACGCAGTTCGGGCGGGCGATCGGCGGTGAGGATAATGAGCGGTGTTCCGGATAGGCGGGCTTCGACGACGGCAGGCAGGTAGTTGGCCGCCGCCGTGCCCGAGGTGCAAAGCAAGGCGGTAGGGCAGCCCGTTGCCTTGGAGAGACCGAGCGCTTGAAACGCGGCCGAACGTTCGTCGAGCGCCACAATGCTGTGCAGTCCTGGGGTGGTGGCAAAGGCGTGGGCCAGCGGCGTTGAGCGCGAGCCGGGTGAGATGATCACATGCGTCAGTCCGCAACGCTGCAAAGTCTTAGCGCCCACGGCTCCCCAAAGAGCGTTCGTATTCAGAAATTTGGGCAGGCGAGCCATGGTGCTATGTAGCCCGTCATATTCGAGGGAGACAAGCGTGGGCTTGGTTTTGGGTTTAAGTCCGCTCAATTAGGCCTACTATTTTCAATCAAATGGAGGTCTTCCTGCATCTGTTGCCCCTGATCGTGGTCTTGGCCTTGGGCGGATTGCTCAGCCATGCGATCTATTTGGGCATGAAGTTCACCGTCGATGCGGGACATGTCCGCGTGCGCGTCTATGGTTGGACCGTGCGTAAGGTCGCGCTGAGCGATATCGAATGGGCGGCGCAGGATTGGTGCTTCTGGAACGAGCATTGGACTAATTCCATAAGTCCCAAGCAATTGGTACTGTTACGTCGTCGGACGGGCATGGTCAGGAATTTTCTCATTAGTCCGCCTTCGCCGCAGGAGTTTTTGAAGGAGCTGGCGGCTAAGGGTGTGACGTTGCGCTGAACCTTAGGTAGGGCTGACCACCCTTGGTCAGCCGTGGTTGAGTCAGGCCGCGGTTGAGCGAGGGCGCTCAACTCTACCCAAGGTAAAGAGACTTTTCGGGTCCCGGGTCCCGATCCCGAACCTGCTCACCCGTACCCGGCTCTCGATTACCGAGACCCGAGACCTGAAAACGTGTACCCCAGCCAATCATCCGGTCTCCGGTTCCCCTTTGCTGTTTGTCCTTACCGCTTACCGCCAAACGTTAGCCGGTTATCTCTGAAAATAAAAAACCCCGGTCGCCCGGGGTTTTATTTAAGATTCTAAGCGACGCTTATTTGCCGTGCGCTTCCTTGAGGTGCTTGGCGAGCGGATCGTAGCCGAAGTCTTTCTTGAGGTCGCGCCAGGTGGCGTGCACGTGGTTGGCGCCGTTCTGGGTGTTGTCTAATTCGAAAATGAACTCGGGTCCGACGATGCTGTAGTAGTGTCCTTGACCGACTTCGAGGCCGCCGGACCAGGCGAAGAAGATCTGATTTTCATCCACTTGACTGATGGCCGCCATTTCTTGGAGGGAGAAGTCGCTGCGCGCGCGGCCGACGTATTCGCGAATGATACCGCCGAGGATTTTCTTCTGGTCAGAAGTCAGGGCCGAAACCGCGATGCCTTTGTGCTTAATGATACCATCGGCTTTAGGTTTGTTGCTCGTAATCACGTCCTTGGGGACGTCGCCGGCGAGGAAGCCACTTTTACGTTGTTCATCCGTAAGGCTTTTGGCCAAGGCGCGTCCGAGGTTGTCTTCTTGGTCGAGAATTTCGAAGCCGACGAGTCCAGGATTATTATCTCCGACGTGAAGGGTGTCGGCCTTGATTTGACCAGGGTTCGTACCCATGAAAGAAGGGGTCGCACCGACGAGTTCGCCGTCCACGACGGTGAAGTTTTGCGAAAGGTGATGGCCTTCCCAGCGCCATCCCCAAGTACCTTTGGCATCAGGCTTGCCGAAGACGGAGACGAAATAGTTTTCGGCGTCACGCTTATTGGCGCCTTTGCCTTCTTCGATAATCGAGAGGAGGTGTTCGCTGGCCATGATCGATTCGGCCTTCATGTGTCCGCGTTGGCTGAGGGTGACGGAAAGCAGGGCTTGCGCGAAATGGCGTTGGCCGGGATTCATTTCCTTGAGCGGCAGACCCTTGCGCACGGCAGGAACGAAGATCCAGTGGGTTCGTTCTTCGTTTTCAAAAGCGAAGGTGGCTTTGGCGCGCTGAGCGTCATCAAGCGAACCGAGGAAGGCATTGGCGGCCTTGGTTAGTTCTTCGCCAGCACCGTGGGCAAATGCTGTGGGAAGGCTGAGCGTCAGGGTGAGTAACGCGCAGAGGAGACGGGGGAGGAGTCGCATAAGGGTGTCAGGTAAGGACAGGGGTGTAAGGGAAGGGTTCCCTGAGAGCCAGAAAGGAATGGCGGGCGGGGCTGGCGCCCCGAGGGGGCAAGTGGGCACGAGTTTGGGATAGGGCTGACCACCCTTGGTCAGCCGTGTCTCGAGGTAGGGACGACTCTCCGAGTCGTTCGAAGAGCTTCTCGTGAGGGCGGGATCGGAGAGCCCACCCTACCCGATGCCGAGAGCACGGTTGAGCGAGGGTGCTCAACCCTACCTTGCCCTATCAGGCGCTTTCAGCCTCGCTGAGCTTCTGCGCGGCTTGTTCCCATTGGGCAGTCGCGGCGTGCAGGGCGTTGATGGTGTCTCGAAGGCGTGCGTTCAGCTGCTGCACATTGACCCCCTGCGTATAGGTCGCGGGATCGGCCAATTCAGCGGTGATCTGCGTCTGCTTGGCTTCAAGTTCCGTCACCGTCTGTTCCAATTTAGCGACTTCGGCTTTCATCTTACGGATATCGGACGACGAAGGTTTGACGACCGCTTTGGGTTTGTCTGCCTTCGGTGTCTCGAGCTGCTTCGGTCGGGCGTCGGTAAAGCCAGCGGTGAGCGCGGCGCGCTCGTTGCCGGACTTGGATTTCTCAAGGTAGTAGGCGTAGTCGCCGGCGTAACTCGTTAGGCGGCCAGAGTGCACATGCAGGACCGTCTTGGCGATTTCGCGGATGAAGTGCACGTCGTGGCTAACGAAGTAAAGCGTGCCTTCATAGGTCTTGAGCGCGGCGATGAGCGCGTCGATCGACATGATGTCGAGGTGCGTGGTCGGCTCGTCCATCAGCAGGAAGTTCGGCGGGTTGATCAGCAACTTCACTAAGGCGAGGCGAGATTTCTCTCCGCCCGAGAGTACGGAAACTTTCTTATGTACGTCGTCCTTGCGGAAGAGGAAGGTGCCGAGCATGCCGCGGGCTTGCTGCTCGGTAAGGCCATTCTCGGTGGTGCGCAGTTCCATGACGTTCTCGAGGACGGTCAGTTTCGGGTTAAGGTTATCGACGCGGTTCTGGGCGAAGTAGCCAGTGATGACGTTGCCGCCGACTTCGCGGACGCCGCCGTTGATCGGGACGACGCCGGCGAAGATTTTCAGAAGCGTCGATTTGCCAGCGCCGTTGGGGCCGACGAGCACTGTTCGCTGGCCGCGTTCGCATTCGAAATTGAGGTCCTGGTAGACGACATGCTCGCCGTAGGATTGTTCGACATGCTCCAGTTTCATCACTTTTAGGCCGGAACGTGGGGGCTGCGGGAAGCGGAATTGGATCTTCTTCAGGTCGTCTTCGGGTTCGTCGATGGCGACTTCTTCCAGGCGGGCGATTTGCTTCTCTTTCGATTTGGCGCGCGAGGCCATGGATGATTTCGCTCCGAAGCGATCGACGAAAGTCTGCAAGTGCGCGATTTCCCTCTGCTGGCTTTTGAACGCCGCTTGCTGTTGGGATTTGCGGGCCTCGCGCTCGACTAAGAAGTCGTCGTAGTTGCCCGTATATTCATGCAGACGTTGGCCGCGTAGTTCAATCATACCGGTGCAAAGTGCATTGAGGAAAGCGCGGTCGTGCGAGATGACAACCAAGCCACCGGGATAGCGCATCAGGTAATCCTGGAACCAGAGCAAGGCCTCGAGGTCGAGGTGGTTGGTCGGTTCGTCGAGTAAAAGTAAGGTCGGCTCGCTGACGAGCAAGCGGGCCAGGTGTGCGCGCATGACCCAGCCGCCCGAAAATGTCTTGGCTAATTTATCGTGGTCGCCTTCGCGAAATCCGAGGCCAGCAAGGATTTTCTTAGCACGCGGTTCGAGGGTGTAGTCGATATCCCAATCGTCATCGTTCTCGGGCTCGAGCTTGCCGCCGCTGGTAGCAATTTGGAGAATCGTCTCATCGCCGACCGGAGCGCTTTCTTGTGGGAGAAAGCCGAAGTTCGCGCCGCGTTCCCACTCGATCAGACCTGCGTCGGGCTGGTCCTTACTGAGGATGATATTGAAAAGGGTTGATTTGCCGGCGCCGTTGGCGCCGACGAGGCCGAGCCGGTCCGTCCGCGCAATGTTCAACGAAACGTCCGCAAACAGGGTGCGGGCGCCGTAGGACTTAGAAACGTTGGCAATGGTCAGCATCGAAAGGGCGATAAAGAGGTCTCCGAGGGCGAGGTCAAGGGTCGCTTGGGCGACCGCTTGACCTCGCCCTCGAGGGGGCACGTGGGCACGAGTAACGAGTAAAGGGGAGGGGTTAGGCTGTCTCGGGTAGGGCTGACCACCCTTGGTCAGCCACGGTTGAGCGAGGGCGCTCAACCCTACCTAAGGCTGTAGGTGTTTGCTTTCCCCGTGTCAACGTGCCCCCGTGCCAGCTTGCCCCCTTGTTTACGACCACTTCAACTTACTCCGCAGGACGTCAAAATGCGTCAAGGACTTGGGGCGAAGTAGATGGAGTTGAACTTTGGCGGTCCGAATCACGATGGGAAGTCTTCCTTGAGCCTCAAGGGTTTCGCGACCATCGACCGATAGGCCGAGTTGGGCGCCATCTTCGCTGCGGATTTCCAGTTCGGTCTCACCATCGAAAATTACGGATCGATTTGAAAGCGTATGGGCGCAGATCGGCGTCAAGGCGATGACGGAGGCGGCGGGATCCACCAGCGGTCCGCCAGCGGCAAGGTTATACGCAGAAGTGCCCGTGGGCGTGGCCAAGATCAGGCCATCGGCCCGGTATTCGTTCACCCGCGACCCGTCGGCCAGGACGGAGAATCGTCCCATACGGAAGACGTCACGGGTCTTGATGACGAGGTCATTGAGCGCGAGGGCGAAGGACTGGTCAGCGAAACGAATTTCGAGCAAGGCGCGTTTTTCTAAGCGAAAGTCTCCGGCGAGAATTGAATGTAAAGAGGCTCCGACATCTTCGCTGGGGTAGGCGGCCAGGAAACCGAGTTTGCCGCGATTGATGCCAAAAAGAGGAACACCTTCCAGTGCCGCCGCCTCGGCGACGCCTAGGAACGTCCCATCGCCACCGACGACCCCGCAAGCATCAGCGCCTTGCAGGGCTTGGCGACTGATCGGCCAGCCATCGGCGATGGTGAGGGTGACGTTGGCTTTCTGGGCCGCTTCTTGGACGGCCTGTACGATGGCCTCGACACCGGGCTTGGTGCGATTGACGACGAGCGTGAGACGGCGGATGGCCATGAATGACGACTAGCCGGCACCGGCGAAAGGGCAAGGACAAGCGGGGGAGGCCAGCGTCGAAAAGCCTTATTTTGTGGCCTTTTCTGGCATCGGCGTGAGGAAAGCCATTCCGGCGGTAGGGGGGTGGGACAGCGCCCCTACCTGTTCTTACACAACGCTGCCCAAGGCTTCGGCGACCTTGGAGATGTCGGTGCCGCCGCCCATTGCGGCGTCGGGCTTGCCGCCACCCTTGCCGCCCAGCTTACCGCAGGCGTCGGTGACGATTTTGCCGGCAGCCTTGCCCGCCTTGACGGCGTCTGGACCGCAGTTGGCGACGAGAGAGACCTTGTCGCCGAAGACGGCAGCAAGGACGACGACAGCGGTAGGACCGACTTTGCCAGCCACCTTCGCTCCGAGCTCGCGCAGGTCGTTTGGATTTTCGACGCTGACCTGAGCGATGACATATTTAAAGCCCGCTCGGTCTGCGGCCTTGGCTGCCAGAGAGTCGGCCAGAATCGCAGATTCTTTATCGCGATAGCTTTTCAATTTCTTTTCGAGGGCCGCGCCTTGTTCGATCAAAGCCTCGAAGCGTTTGATCAGATCCGGAATCGGCGTGCTACTTGAAGTCGACAAGGCTTTGAGTAATTCCGCTTCAGCACGGGCCCGTTCGTAGGCGGCTAAGCCGGCGACGGCTTCGATGCGGCGGACGCCCGCGGCGATGGCGTTTTCTCCCGAGATGCGGAAGAGGCCGATTTCTCCGAGATGCCGGACGTGGGTGCCGGCGCATAATTCCATCGACCAGCCGTCAAGAGCGGCGGCCTTACCGCCGACCTGCACGACGCGCACGGATTCACCATATTTATCGCCGAAGAACTGCATGATGTCGGGGCGTCCTTTGACGTTGGCATATTTTACTTCGCTCCAACTGACGGCGTCGTTGGCGAGGATGCGTTCGTTAACTAAGCGTTCAATATCGATGAGTTGTCCGGGCGTGAGCGCCTGGCCATTGAAGTCGAAGGTTAGCTTCGTCGGATCGACCGCAGAGCCTTTTTGGGAAGCTTCCTTGGAGACGACTTCGTGCAACGCCCAGTGCAGGACGTGTGTCACGGTGTGGTGGCGTTGGATGGCGTCGCGACGGGCTTGATCGACGGTGATCTCAATTTCGGCACCGGTTTCCGGAGTCTCTTCGCCTTCGACAAAGTGCAGCCAAGTCTGGCCGGATTTTTGCGTATCCACGACGCGCCATTGGCGTCCGCCTTGGGTGATGATGCCCGCATCCCCGACCTGTCCGCCCATCTCGGCGTAACAGGGAGACTTATCTAAGATGACCGCCGTGCGCTCCTTGATCTTGGCCACTTGGGCGACCTTGGCCTTGGTCTGCAACGACTCGTAGCCGGTGAAGGTGGTCGGGTGTTCCGAGCCGATGTCCGAAAGCGTGATGACTTCTTTTTTCTGCGCGGCACGGGCGCGGGCGCGCTGCTCCTCCATGAGCTTTTCAAAGCCAGCGCCATCCACCGTGAGGCCGCGTTCACGGGCCATAAGCTGGGTCAGGTCGAGCGGGAAGCCTTGTTCGTCGTAGAGACGGAAGGCCAAGGCGCCGGAAATGGTGCCTCCGGCTGGGAGCTTGGCGGCGGCTTCTTCGAAAAGGGCGATACCTTTGTCGAGTGTGCGATTGAAGGATTCCTCTTCGATGCGGATGACATCGGCGACAACGGTGCGTCGGCTCCGGATCTCGGGGAAGACGTCGCCCATGGTTTCCGCGAGTACGTCGACAAGTTTATGGAAGAAGCCACCCCTGAGGCCTAAGGTACGGCCGTAACGCACGGCGCGGCGCAGGATGCGACGCAGGACGTAGTTGCGATCGGAGTTGCCCGGCTGGATGCCGTCGGCGATGGCGAACGAAAGCGTGCGGATGTGGTCGGCGATGACGCGGAAGGCGATGTCGGCCTTTTCTTGTTCGCTCAGGAGGGTCGCCCCGATGGCGGGCAGCGTAGAGCCGTATTTCTTGCCCGAAAGCTCTTCCAAGCGGCGGAACAGCGGCGTGAAGACGTCGCTCTCGTAATTGGAAATGACGCCCGAGAAGTCCTTGAAGTTCTTTGTGCACTGCATGATGCCGGCGACGCGTTCAAAACCCATGCCCGTGTCGACGTGGCGAGCGGGAAGCGGGGAGAACGTGCCGTCGGGGTTAGCGTTGAATTGAATGAAGACGAGATTCCAGATCTCCATGCAACGCGCATCGCTGCCGTTGACGAGCGTGCCCTTGGTATCGCCTTCCGGTGTGAGGTCGACGTGCAGTTCGGTGCAAGGTCCGCAGGGTCCGGTCTCGCCCATCATCCAGAAATTATCTTTCTTATTTCCGTTCACGATGTGCACGGCGGGATCGAGCCCGGCGGCGCGGAATTTCTCGGCCCACTTATCCCAAGCTTCTTGGTCGAAGTCGGACGGATCCCCTTTGCTTTTATCCGGCGCGTAGACGGTGGCGTAGAGCCGGTGTTTCGGAAACTTCCAGACTTCGGTGATCAGCTCCCAGGCGAAATCGATGGCTTCGGCTTTGAAGTAATCTCCGAAAGACCAATTGCCTAACATTTCGAAGAACGTGTGGTGATAGGTATCAAGGCCGACATCTTCGAGGTCGTTATGCTTGCCGCCGGCCCGGATGCATTTCTGGGTATCGGCGGCCCGGCCTGGGGTGTAGGGGCATTTCGTTTGGCCGAGAAAAATGGGCACGAACTGATTCATCCCGGCGTTCGTAAAGAGCAGATTGGGCGAATCGGGCATCAGGCTCGAAGAGTTAACAATCGTGTGTTGTTTCGATTTGAAGAAATCGAGGAACGATTGGCGTACTTGGGCGGAGGTCATGAACGGTAAAGGTGAGACTATTTTTAAGCCTCCTTGCGGGTAAAAGGGAAGGGTGGAATTGAGGGGGCAAATGGGCACGGGGGCATGGGGACAAGGGGTTTCATGCCCTTGCCCGCGTGTCCCCTCGCGGCTTCGCTGCGCTTACTTCCGGACGCGGGTCAAAATCCAACCTTCGAGTTCAGGCTCCGCGTAGGCTTTTTCCCAAGAGTTATGAGCGACTCCAGGGTAAACGGTAAACTTGACGTCGGCGCCGTTCTTTTTGGCCGCTTCGATGGCCGCGAGATGACCTTCGATTTTCACGGAGCCGTCTTTGTCGCCGTGAAATCCCCAGATGGGCATGCCTTTGAGCGTTACGGTTTGGGCGGGATCGATGCCGCCGCAGACGGGAATCACGCCCGCAAATCGTTCAGGGTGCGCGCAAGCCCAACCCCAGCTGCCGAAACCGCCGAGGCTGAGTCCGGTGATGATGACACGTTGGGTATCGATGCGATAGCGCTTCAAGGCATCGCTGAGCATGCCGTCAAGGGTCGCGATATTCCACTTCGTGTTCGCCGGACATTGCGGCGCGATGAGGATATAAGGCGTCGTGCCTCGTTGATCGAGTTCGTGGGGCAGGCCGTTTTTCCGGACGCTATTGATTTCAGTACCGCGTTCGCCAGAGCCGTGCAGGAAGATCACCAGCGGCCACTTCTTGTAAGTTTCTTTTTCGTAAGTTTCCGGAAGGTAAAGAAGGTAGTGGAGGCTTTCGGGAGAGCCCGCTGGCCCGAAGGTTTCCGTCAACGGATGGAATTTGGCTTCAGCAAGTTCAGCGGCCGAGGCGCCGAGCGTGAAGAAGGAGAGGAGAAAGATGCAGAGCGGTCGCATGAAGTAGAGGCAGATTGATATGGCCTAGGAGTTATCCTTTAAGGTCAGTTCGGCGTGGAGGTTGAGCAAAGTGCCGATGGACTCGGCGTAGAATGACGCGATGCGTTGGATAAGCTCGTCGTTATGCCATGAGACGACGCCGGCTTTGAAGGTCAAGGTGGCTTCGCCTAAGCCGTCGGGCAGGCGTTTGGAAATCTTCTGATTGAAGTGCAAAGGAAATTTGAAGCTCTTGGCGTAGCGTTCTTGCTCGATCACAAAGGAAGAGATGGCCCCCAGTTCCGTCTGCCCGTTGAGACTAAGCCAGACTTTGGCTTCGCCTGGAACGTCGCCTTCGCGAGGTTGATAAAAGGCGCGTAACTTAGCCGTGGAATCCTTTACTTTGATCCGGGCGTTGAAGTCATCGACGGCTGTCAGGCGCGCCGAAGGATAGATTGTTTTAAGTCGGGCGATAACGGCCTGCCATAGCGCGGGTGTCATGGCATTGACTTTGCCTATCTGGCCTCCGCTGGCAAGCGGTTGGCCTGTCATAAGGTCGGTTGTGAATAAAAATAAAAAGGGCGTGCCACGATGCACGCCCTTTGGGGAGAGGATGGCCAGAAGCTTACTTCTTCTTCGCCGGTGCGTCCTTCTTGGCTTCGGGCAGGGGGTGCTCTTTCATGATTTCTTCCACGGTATACATCGCGTTATTTTTGGCGGCGATGGCGGCCCGGATCTTCTTGACCTGCGAAGGCTGGACGGGGGGTTGGTCGTTTCCGAAGGACTGTCGGACATACGTGATGACTCCGGCTACTTCCTCATCCTTGAGTAGCTGTCCTAGGCCGGTCATGACAGGCTGACCGCTGGTGATATCACCGTACTCTTTGCCATTGAGGCTCATTTTGCCATAAAGGCCGTTAAGGACCATCTTGATCACGCGTTCGGGGTCGCCTTGGAGCCAGGGGCTGCTGGGGTAGCCGGTTTCTCTGGCGAGTGGAGGGTAGGCACCGCGGGTAGGCTTTCCTTTTTCGGTCGGCATTTCCGCACCTTTACCATCGGCTTGGTGGCAGGTGATGCAATGGGCTTCGCGGAAATAGACTTCCTTGCCCAGTTCGTAGAGTTTCTTGTCCGCTTTGGAGAGTTTCTTGTCGGTTGGGCCGAAGGAGGTTTCCTTCGGGTCGGCGAATTGTTTGAGGTCGATGGCTTTGCCTTCAGGCAGTGAGGCTAGCTGCTTCATGGTTTCGCGTAGGCAGTAAGAAATCGTTGGATCTTTGTTACCCTTGAGCGTCATCGCTGCGGCGATTGCTCGGGTGGCATCTTTGCCTTCAAAGAAGCTCAGCGTGCGCACGGCTTCGAGTTGAACGCGCGGGTGAGGGTCTTTGATGGCAGCCTCGACGTAGCTGATGGCGTCAGGGATGCGGTCTTTCTGGTAGCAGATGACACGAACGGCTTGGGCGCGTGCTTGATGTGCGGGTGAGGCGAGGACGGTCTTGATTAGGTCAAGATTCACCGCGTTATGCCATTGATGGACCCAGAGACCTTCGAGGATGTGGTGGGCGTCTTCGAGTTTCTTGGGGTCGAACTGTTTCAGCCACTTTTGGGTCGCGGCGATGACCTGAGCGCTGTCGTGCTTATGGAGCTCGATTTTGGCGCGTTGGCGGACGTTATCTTCGTGTTCGGTCAGGAGCGCGAGAAGGTTCTCGATGGATTCGCCGTCGATCTTCTTCGGGGTGAGTAAGGGACGCCCTGGGAAGGTGATCCGATAAAGACGGCCATGTTGGTGGTCGCGATTAGGGTCACGCAAGTGGTGTTGCAGGTGCCCGATGAGCATCTGGGACCAGTCCATAACGTAGAGTGAGCCATCCGGGGCCACGGCGACGCCGGAAGGGCGGAAGTTCGGGGTCTTGGTGAGGTCGGTGCTGATGAGATTAGGCTCCAGTGTCTCGCCTTTGATGCCGGCGCCTTCTTCCGTGATTTTCGCGCGGAAGATACCCTGGATGGTGATCACGTTCGTGTTCAGGAACGTGCCTTGCCAATCGTCAGGGAAGTGGCCGCTGCTCAGGATTGCGGTGCCAGGGCAGGGTCGGGAGGGGCGTTTCCAGAATTCGGTGTATTTCGGATGAGCTCCCGAATCGAGGTGACCCGAGAAGCCTGGTCCGAAGTAATTCACGTTACCGGTGGCGTCCGTGATGATGTCGTTACCCCAATAATCAAAGACGCGACCGTGCGGATTGGCGAAGCCGTAAGGAACGTGGCGGTAGAATTTACTGGTCTGAGGTTCAAAACGATAGATGCCGCCGTTGGTGTTGCGAATCGGTCCGTTGAAGGTCTCGACTTGGGTGCGGTGGAAGACGCCATCGGAGAAATACATCGCACCTCCTGGCTCATAGCAGATGGAATTCGTCTCGTGGTGCGAGTCGGCGGCGTCCATGCCGGTGAGCAGACGCTCGCGGGTATCGGCCTTCTCCATTTTTCCGGAGGAATCGCGGACGAACCAGATGTCAGGCGATTGAATCAGAATGACGCCGTCTTTGTAGAACTGGAACCCCGTCGGGCAATTCAGGCCGTCGAGGAAGACGTGAGAGCGAGCGACTTTGCCGGTCTTAGGGTCGAGGTCGAGGACGAGCAGTTTATCAAAATCCTTAGTGGTCGGAGAGGTTTCGGGGTAGTTCGGCCAGGCGGCGATCCAAAGGCGTCCTTTGGTGTCGAAGTTCATCTGGACCGGATTGACCAGTTCAGGAATGGTCGTCTCGTCGGCGATGAATTCGATTTTGCAACCTTCGGGGACCATCAGGTGGTCGGTGGCGGCGGAGCCGGCAAGATAAGGGATGGGCTCTTTGCGGTTGGGAGGGACGGCGACGGGCGCATTCAGATTGTCGTCGGCAACTTCTATGGTCTTACCCTGGGCGGCGGCCCAGACGGCCTTGTCGCGATTGGCGGTCTTGATGTCACGGTTGGCGAGTTCAGCGCCGAGGACGGTCGCATTATCGACACCCTCATATTTGATTCGGGAGCGGCCGCCGTAGATGTTGAATTGGTCGACGGTGCGATAGCGGTGATGCCACTGAGTATTCTTTTCGAGCACGGCGGCCAAGGTGGCGGCGTTGGCGGTCGGCGCGTTCTTTCCGAACACAGAGGCGAACTGGATCGGGGCGAGGGCTTTATCGCCTTCGGCCGTAAGGTGGATGCCGTTGATGGTGAGTCGTTGCGCGGCGCTGGCGTAAAGTTTTTGCGAAGCGTCGAACAGATTGACGAATTGCACTCCATTGGCTTTGGCAACTTCGGCCATGGCCGCCGTATAGAGCGCCAAATTCTTATTATTCGAGGCCGCGAGGGTGGACTCAAAGTTGGCCGACTTCATGTCTTCCTGCGCGATCGGAGAAAAAAGCACGACGCGGGGCTTACCTTTGCCGAAATCAGCGGCGAGGGTGACTTTGAGGAACTTATCGAGGTTGGATTTGAACTCAGGTAGGGCCGCTTCGCCGCCGAAGGATTCATTAAAGCCCCAGTAAGCGAAAATCACGCTGGCGTGGAAATGGGTACCGGCATGATAGGTCACATCTGATTTGCCGACCTTCTCAGTCTTGTCTCCCGGTACCATGTTCAGGAAATAGTCTAACGTGGGGACTTCGTCGGAGCGGTGAGGCTTGGTTGCCGATTTGTCGCCTGCGAGTCCGAGGCTGGTACTTACTTCATCGCCGGAGAATCCGAAATTACGAATCACCAGCTGCTGGTCGGGGAAGCTTTGGTGAATGAGGGTTTCAAAATTGCCTTGGTGTTGCTGGCGATCCGCCAGTCCGCCACCGATGAAGGCGATGTTGTCGCCTTTCTGTAGGGTGAGGCTTTGGGCCGACAGCGACGCGATGCCGGTCATTGTCAGGAGGAGGGCGAGAAGCTTGCGCATGGGATTCTGGTTTTGGTAAAAATATAAGACCAAGCCCAAGAGGATGGGCTAAGAAGGGGGAAGGAAAAACCTGCCTTTCTTTCAACAACCTGCCAAGGGGAATGTTCCTGGCTGGGCCAGCAAATGAGCGTCAAAGCCACTCATTTGCAGGCCCAGAGGGACGGGGATAGGGATAGGGGCAGTTCGATTCCATCAGGTTGGGGGTAGCGCCTCATAATGCCCTAGGGGTCTTGGGGGTGGGCAGAGTTCCCTCGCGCAACCGTGCATCGAGGGTGGGACGTGATCACCATCGCGTCCTCCCCTTGGACTAAATCAACTTAGGACAGCACGTGGTGCTGTCCCTGCCTTAAGACGCGGCTGACCAAGGGTGGTTAGCCCTACCTCGAGACAAAAGGTTTTCAAGCAAGGAAGACCGGAGACCGGATCATTGGCTGGGGCTATTGATGCCCGCAGCAAACTTTCCGGTCTCCGGTCTCCCTTTTACTCGTTGGCATTTGCTATCCGCCAACCGCTATCCGCTAACCGCCCATACCATTATGTCCTTACTTACTTCCCAATCGCCGAGTTGAGCGACTTTACGACGGCTTTGCCGAGGACGGCATAGCCATCGGCGTTATAATGGACGTCGTGGGGGTTCTGAAGCTTGGCGATGTCCGGCGCGACAGCGGCGTTGAGGTCGTCGATTGCCACATCATTTTCCTTCATGACCTTAAGGGCGATGTTGTTATACAGGGCGACATCGCCGAAAGTACGCTGAGGCGTGAGGGTACCCTCGGGCACGGGAGTGGTCGTGCCGAAGATCAGTTTCGCGCCCGTCTTTTTCATTTCAGCGACGAGGGTACGGAGATTTTTTTCGTAATCTTCTGGTTCCACCTGGCGCTTACCGTCTTCCATGTGACGCAGGTCATGCAGGCCGAAATTAAAATGGATGATGTCCCACTTGCCGGTGCCGAGCCATTTGGTGAGGCTGGCCGTACCGTTCTTGGTGGGGCCGCCGTTGGTCGGGATGCGGTGGATATTGGCTTTGCCTTCCATTTCTTTGCGAACGTTTAGGGTGTAGCCGATTGAGATCGAATCGCCGATGAGCAGGACGCGCGGCAGGCCGGCGACATCTGTTATCTCAGCCATCGCGGGGTTGGGCGCTTTAGCTTTGGCTTTTACGGCGACCTTAGGCGTGGCTTTAGGTGGCGCGTCGGCGGCGGAGAGGTTTAAGGAGGCGACGGCAAGTAAGGCGGAGAGCAGAATCTTCATGGGGGTGAGGGGGGATGAAGAGAGAAACGAGGGCCGAGTCGAGGGCAGATGACGGATGACTGAATCGAGGACTGGGTGGAGGGCTGAATGGACTGAGTGCCTAGTTGATCAGTTGAACGGTTGGCCAGTTAGCCGGAAGGGGGAACTAGCTGGCCAGTTGACAGGTTGGCCAGTGGGCAAGGGAGAGAGAGGCCTAAGTCAATGGGGCCCGGAGACCTGATGATTGGCTGGGGTTATTGGTGTCCGCAGCAAACTTTCCGGTTTCCGGTCTCCCTTTGGCGTTTAACTTCTCTCCAGCCCTCAGGTCATCCCGCTCACTGTCCCAACGGCTTCGATAGATCGAACTCGGATTTGGTCGTCCAGCGTTGCTTGAATCCAGCCGGGGCTTCGACTTTCGTCCGGAAGATTACGGTGTTATCAAGGTCGAGGTCTTCGGACCAGATGAACTTCGCTCCGCTGAAGTTTTCTTTGGCCTTAGTGAAGGACTCCTTTGGGTTCACGCGCTCCTCAGTGTACTCGGTGGCGTTGGCCCACTTGCTGTCGTCGAAGTCGACGGCGAACCAGTTCGCGGGGACGGGCGTGTGCTCGACCTTAGGATTCTTGACGTCGCCGTTCAGCGGGCCCTTGAAGAAGTTCTTCGCTTTCCACTTAGCATTGGTGACGGTTCCGTCGGAGAATTTCAGGATCAGGCCGGCATCGCCGATGTGGTCGCCGTATTCCAATCCAGTCTTCGGGTCGGCGTTGTCGCGTCCCATGACGGCGATGGTCATCGGGTATTCCGGCAGGATATCGACGGAAACCACATTGTGCGGCATGTAATCAATCGGATCCACCACGCGTAGCTTGCCGTTGATATAGAGAATGAACCAATTGTCGGCGTAGACGCTGAGTTGGATGGTATCGGCCATGGAGGGCTTCACCATGCCGGGCTTGTCGCCCTTGCCGCCTTTGCCACCCTTGCCGCCTTTGCCTTTTTCGCCGCCCTTGCCTTCGCCGGGCGGAGGGGCGGCTTGGTCGCCGGCGGTCTCGTCGATCGCGGCTTCGACGTCTTCGCCCTTCGGCTTGGCGTCTTCGCCTTCGGGCGGCGGGAGCTTGCCCTTCTCGCCGCCCT
>Ga0214919_10003858_pt1 | contig 22305 bp, 27 predicted proteins | sample LL1503_MetaG_FD_177994 | JGI IMG/M metagenome (GOLD analysis project Ga0214919, IMG submission 177994) | Freshwater microbial communities from Lake Lanier, Atlanta, Georgia, United States - LL-1503 | ecosystem: Environmental > Aquatic > Freshwater > Lake | place: USA: Georgia | collected... | reverse complement strand
TTGTGTATTTACAGACACAGGCGATTGCTGGAACTCAAAAAGTTACACTCTTATAGTATTGAAGCTTCGCTTCCAGAAGAACCCCGAATTGATCCCGCAAGTGAGAGAGGCGAAGCAAGCCCGACCCCTCTCGACCTCGTGATTTTTTTTCGGTGGTTTTTTTGAGCGAATTGCCTTAGGACAAAAAAGTAAGCAACTGATTGAGCGTCCAGAATCTGGACGCTGGTGGTGTGCCAGCGTCCCTGCCTGGTCAAGCCTGTTGCAGCTCCTCAACGTCATTGGCAACTAATGAGCCAAAACCAATGCTTTGCTCCAGTCCCTGCACTGCTGTACTCAGCTCTGGCAGGCTAACGTCCATGCGTTCTGCGATTGATGCCAACAACTGTTGCTCATACGCCTGGTCAAACACATTGCCCTGCACCACGTGATAGCGACCCGTTTGTGGGTTACGCACCGTGACAAAGAACACAAAGTTGCCCTTTTCATACCTGGGATCAGGCTTGGCTGTGGTCTTGGATTTTGCAGCGTCAGCCTTGGGATCTCGAGGTACCCAGTCCGTGACCTCACCTGCGTAGGCCAATTCACTTTCAGCTTTGTGTGCCAAGGCCGAGTACAGTCGAGTGACCAGCTGAGTGCGCGTGCCTTTGTCGGCAGCCTTGGCATCGGCCAGCTCCTTGGCAGTGGCCTGCTCCTCGGCTTCGTGATCAAACACCGTTTCAACCACACCACCTACACCGCCATTTTTAGCCAAAAAGTCCGCAAATCCAGATACTGGGATGTCCAGAGCACGAGCCTTTTCCATGGCAATGGTGTAGTTGTTGCGGGTTTGCCTGCTTTGACCCACAAACACATAACGCACGATCACAGCTTCGGTGGTGGCATTGCTGGCTACTCCCTGGCTGTCGCGGATCTGTATTTTGCGGATCAGCTCATTACGGGTCTCGCGCTTTTGGGCTGAACTGTCCACTTGCTCTACGAATCCGTAGTTCTGTTGAAGCATTTCCCAAAGTGCACGGTCAGTGGTGTCCAGCACCTCAACTCGCAGTTTTTGGTAGGCCTGGGCCAGTTGTTCAGCTGCGCCCACTGCCCGTTCCACGCTGGGGGACAAGGCTGTGAAGCTGCTGGTACTGGCCTTGGCTTGGCCAAATTTGGGGCGAAACACGTTGCTCACAGCAGGTGCGGCGCCTGTGGGATTCATCACAGCTGCGAATTCATCCGTGGCAGTGAGTTTGGAAGCGTAAGTTGTAGTCATTGAAAAACTCCTAGTTCATGGTTTAGTGAACACCGCAAGAGGCTCTTGCAGCGATTGCAGCAACTATTTGTTGTTTGTTGCTGCAATGCTTGTATTCAAATCGCTATAACTTTTTTTTTCGAAAAATTAACAAACTGTTATATTTGATACATGTTGAATAAAAAATTATTTCTTAAAGGATTAAGTTTTGCGAGGGAACATTCTTCCGCTTTCGACGCTAAATCAAGCATCTACTACTGGTGGTATAGATATTTGCGCCTTAGTCCAGTACTCTGGTACGCAAATAGAACTGGCATAAAACCACGAAATATAGATACAGCTAAAGTCATAAAAAATGGAGGTGGCTTTTTTAACAAAACTTTTTATTCTTGGTGGGAAGATAATTGTGAAAAATTATTTGCTGAACCACTGGGAAGAAAAGAATTAATAGGTCTCAGGGTTAATGATTTAGCGACTCATACTTATGACACAAATTCACTATACGTTGAAGTACCTCTTTCAATTCCTATAGATAGAGTTATGAAAGACTTCCACTCAATTTTGATGCAACATCACGAAGGCAGAAAACTAAACTTAGCAACTACGAGCCAAGCTATATGGCCTTTGCACACAATGCGATATCGACTTGAGGTTATTGAACGAGGGTATTGGACTCTTGTGTACAAATTGTTATATCCTAATCTTTCAATTTGGCGAATCGGTGACCGATTGCAATATGCGCCACACTTAAAAGTTCGTGGTACTGAATGGTCTTCAAACGAACGAAGATTCAACAGCCTAAATAGCTTAGCTGGCAGGTATTTGTATAAAGGTCGCTATACATTGGAAAATGCTGAACAGGGCATTTTTCCAAGACTAAAAAAACCAGATGCTGATTGTTCAGATTTTCCTTTTGGAAAAAAAAATCATGCTGATTTCCTAAAGTTGACTTCAACTGACAAAGACGAAAAATCGCCATGGATAACGTCGCTAGACAGTTATTTGACGAATGAGTTAATGCAAATCGTTTACAAAAGAAATTTTCGCTATTTTTCTGCAAAACCCTCTTCGGATACTACAGAAAAATTTTTAGCTTTTTATCGTGGTGAAACAGATCAATTACCTTAAAACTATTTCACCGCAAAGCCTGATTAGATTTTTTGTTAACTAATTCAAAATTTAAATGTAGGATTCAATTTATAGCTGGCAATAACTACAGAATAAAGCTACAAATATGAATTCACAGCTGCATCTCGGTTGACTTAGACTTTTTGTGAATTCAATACTCACTGGGCAGCATGATCACCCAGTGCTCTGAGTCCCAGCATGCATACAAATCAATGTGCGCCAAAGGCAAGTCCGTGTAAGGTATCTCCTGTCGAGCCAGCTCCTTGCCGTTGCCATCTTGGTACACCATCACAGCACCGCGGCGTTTGACCGTGGTCTTGATCACCACAAACCACTCTGCTGTGTCAATTTCTGAGAGATGACTGGCAATCGCATCCATCAACCAAAAGCAAGCTGCTTGCTCGGCCAAGTATCGCGTACCATCAGTTAGCAAGTGTCTGCGGCTGATTCTGTAGAACTTGCTTGTTCCCGTGAATTGTCCAAGTTGGCTGCGGTCAAATTGCTTCATGTGTAGTTTCTTTTGCATGACTGCAGTGTGTTTTCAGATCATGATTTGGGCGACCTGAGACCCGATGTGTTGGCGGGTCATCCCTTTGCTGCGAAGCTAGATTTTTGATCTGTAGCGGGTACTGGAAAGTGCCAAAAGGCTTGCGTGGCGCAGATCCCACACGCCTGCTAGTACTGCCCTGCTCTAGCGTTTGTACAGCGTCCAGACTCTGGACACTAGCGCCATGCTGTACGGCGCATAAAACAGCTTTTGCGCTGCGATCTACTGGCCCTGCTACTTTTAGTGCTGATCGGTGTGATCTGCGCTTGTAAAGCTGTTGTTAGCTCGTCACCGCCGTTATCCACAGCCCTGCTCCGTTATCCACAAAAAATATATGAAAACTGTGCTTTTCCATGATTTCATGATTTGAGCGTTGAAAACATTGAAGAAAAAAACCGCTAAAAAGTTATCCACAGCCAGTTCATTTTGCCCTGCTTCAACTCAGAAACCCGCCATTCTGAACGGACTCAGGGTTGTCCAGATAAATATATGAAAACACAATGCAATTAACGCAAACACATGATTAAGGATATAACACCATGTCACAAGCAAAGACACTTACAACTGCTGAAATTGAGCGCTTGCTAACGCACATCAATACACGCAAGCACGCAGCTCGCAACAGATCAATGATGCTACTCACACACTGGGCAGGTTTAAGAATAGGGGAAGTAGCCTGCTTGCGCTGGAGCGATGTCACAACTACGGACGGGCAGATTAAAGATGAGATCCGCCTGCTGCCCGACATGACCAAGGGCCGTCACGCCCGCACTGTGTTTGTCAGTGCCAAGCTAAAAGCAGAATTGCAAGCCTACGCAGGGCAAGCCAAGTGCGTGGATCGCAGCTACCCGTTCTTTGCTAGTCAAAAGAGCATTAAGGCTGGCTTCAACGCTAACAGCTTGTCACAAACATTTGCCCTACTGTACCAAGGCGCTGGACTTGAAGGCGCCAGCAGCCACAGCGGACGTAGAACATTTCTCACAAACCTTGCCAACAAGGGCACAGCAATTCACTTACTTAAAACGCTGGCTGGGCACCGCAGCATCCAAACTACTGCTACATACCTTTACAGCAGCCCTAGCCAACTGCGAGCTGTTGTTGAATTAGTTTAAATAATTTTTTCGTATCTTTTTTAGCCCGCAAGACCGTCTTACAAAAGCAAGCCTTTTGTTGGCTCAGAAAGTTATCATCCAATTGTTTTCGAGATATATTGTTGATTATGCAATCTAGCAAAAAATCCATTCAATTCGATAAACTCGAAAAAAACGATGCTACCTTCCAACGCGCAGCAGAATTATTTCGAGTGATGTCAGCACCGATGCGTTTACGAATCATGAGTTGTCTGTGCGTTGGCGAAAAAAATGTCAGTGAACTATTGGAAGAAGTGGACACCACGCAGTCCAACATGTCTCAGCATCTCAGTACATTGTTCCAAGCGGGCATCCTTCAAAAGCGACGTGAAGGCGTTCAAATTTTTTACAGCATTGCCAATCAACAGTTTGTTGACCTCTGCCGCGCTGTCTGCACTCAAATCGCCACTGAAAGTCTCAAGTCAGTTTGAAGTCGGGTTATTACTGTGCTCTAGTCGCTTCCAGCCAGATTAACATCTAGATAAATAAGGAGCGGCTAATGAATACCATGTCTTTAATTCGCACATGCGGGCTTTGTCTCGCAATCAGCTTCACCGCAGTAGCGCATGCTCAAACCAAAGTGGTCTACCACCTCAACGAGGGCTTAGCGCAAGCAGCCCGCGCCATAGGCAACATACGGAATCACTTGGCCGCCGATCCCACCGCGAAAATCACAGTGGTCACGCACGGTCCTGGCATTGATTTTTTATTAGAGGGTGCAATGACCCCTTCTGGTCAACCCTTTGCTGGCAGCATTGGTGATTTAGCTTCAAAAGGGGTGAAATTCAATGTCTGTAACAACACGCTTGAAACTCGCAAAATTCCAAAAGAGAAAGTAGTGATGGAAGCCTCCGTCGTTCCCTCTGGCGTTGCAGAGGTGGCATTGTTACAAGCACGGTCAGGATTTGTTTACTTACGACCTTAAACCAACCCACACAAACCTGTCTTCAATCGAAATAGAGAACAACATGAAAAAACTCACTTTTCTTTTTATGGCCATGATGGGCGCGACCTCCATTGCATCAGCACAAACTGCTGCGCCCGACCCTCTCACGGTTCGTAGCTGGGCGGCGAGCTGTTCAAATTGCCATGGCACCAATGGTCGTGCCGAACCTGGCAATGAATCATTGGCTGGCGCCAACAAAGACGACATCGTGAAGAAAATGTTGGATTTCAAAGCAGGCCGCAAGCCAGCCACCATCATGCATCAGTTGGCCAAGGGCTACAGCGATGAGCAAATTGTTGCCATCGCGGGTTACTTCGCTGCACAGAAAAAATAAGGAGTTGCCATGAAACGTCGTCAATTTATTCAAACCGCTTCAGCAACTTCTGCACTGGGTGCCATGAGCCTGATGTCAGGCTGCTCCACCATCGGTGGTTCAAATGGTCCTAAAGTTGTGGTGGTGGGCGGTGGCTACGGTGGCGCGACTGCTGCCAAATACGTTCGCATGTGGTCAGACTATGGCATTCAAGTGACCTTGATCGAGCCCAACGCCAGCTTCATCTCCTGTCCTATTTCCAATTTGGTCATTGGCGGCAGCAAAACCATGGCCGACATCACCACGTCTTACGACAACTTGGTCAAACGTCATGGTGTAAATTTAGTCAAAGACTATGTGACACAAATCGATCCCGACAAACGTGTCGTGAAATTGGCTGGTGGCTCTGAGCTGCCCTACGACAGACTCATTTTGTCGCCTGGCGTTGACTTCATGATGGAATCTTTGCCAGGCATGAGCAAAGCTGGAGCGCAAGACAAAGTGCTTCACGCATGGAAAGCAGGCCCACAAACTGTGGCATTGCGCAAACAATTGGAAGCCATGCCCGATGGCGGCGTCTATGCTTTGTCAATTCCATTGGCGCCCTACCGCTGCCCTCCTGGCCCTTACGAGCGTGCCTGCCAAGTGGCCGAGTATTTCAGTAAAGCCAAACCCAAAAGCAAGGTTCTCATTTTGGATGCCAACGACGATGTCACCTCCAAGGGACCGTTGTTCAAAAAAGCTTGGGCCGAACGCTATAAAGGCATCATTGAGTACCGTGGCAAACACAACGCAACCGATGTTGATGCTGCCACCAACACTTTGAAATTTGAATTCAATGACGATGTCAAAGCGAATGTCTTGAATGTCATTCCGCCTATGCGTGCAGGTGACATTGCTGTTAAGTCTGGCTTGGCCACGGCCAACAAACGCTGGTGCGAAGTTGATTTCCTCACTTTTGAATCCAAGGCTGCCAAAAACATTCATGTGTTGGGCGACTCTATTCAAATTGCGCCCGCCATGCCCAAGTCGGGACACATGGCCAACCAACACGGCAAAACCTGTGCCGCAGCCGTTGTCGCCTTGCTCACTGGTAAAGAACCCAATAAGCACCCCATTTACAACAATACTTGCTACAGCTTTGTCAGCTCTGAGGATGTGGTTCACGTGGCCAGCGTTCACACTTACGATGCCGACAAGAAAACCATGTTGACAGTACCAGGTTCGGGCGGCGTTTCTAGCGCTGCCAATGAGTTGGAAGGCCGTTATGCCATGGCATGGGCGCGCAATATTTGGGCAGACACATTGGCTTAAGGCACAAACATGAAGTTTGCATCTTTTGTCAAAGTCTTAGCCGCAGCGCTGACAACAATCAGTTTTTGCGCGTCAGCCTGGGCACAAGCAGATGAAGCGCGAGCCAAGAAAATTGTTTCTGGCTCCTGCTTTCTTTGCCATGGCGCAACCGGTGATTCTTCAAGCGAGGTATTTCCTCGATTAGCCGGACAACACCATGAGTACATTGCCAAGCAACTTGAAAACTTCAAAAGTGGTGCTCGAAAAAGCACGGCCATGCGTGACATGGTGGCCAAGCTAACGCCCGACGAAATGTTGGCGGTAGGAAGGTTTTTTGAAAAACAAAGTGTGCCCACCGAAGAACCCAAAGATGCCGCTCTGGCTTCTGTTGGCAAATACGTTTTTCACAATGGCAACAAATTCAGTGGCGTACCTGCTTGCGCCAGTTGCCATGGCGCAGAAGCCAAAGGCACAGTGTCCTTGCCACGCCTTGCTGGACAATATGCCATCTACACAGAAACGCAGTTGAAGCAATTTAACACCCGCGAACGAACCAATGACAATGCTGTGATGCATTCCATCGTGGTCAAAATGACCCCTCTTGAAATGGCAGCAGTGGCTGAATACCTCAGCGGTAAATAATGCATTAGGGCAGGCGGACGTTGGCGGGTGAATCCAGCCAACGATCTGTCAAACCAGCACCCACCCACATACCCAGTAAAGTGACCCATGCGGTCAATGCAAAGATAGCGCCCCCTGTGACGCCTGCGCCAATGGCGCACCCCCCGGCCAACATTGAGCCGAATCCCATGAAGACAGCGCCCACAATGTAGCGCCGCATGCTGTAGCCATCTTTGAAGCCTTCTAATTTGATTTCTTTGCCTGCTAGCGCACCCAAGAAAGAGCCCATAAACACACCCGGCAACAAGCCAAATTCGAAACCAATTTTGGGAGCTGGCGATTGCAGCACTCGCATCAGCCATTCTGCAGAAGGGCGACTGAAAGTCAGACCTTGAATTTGAATCGGTTCAAAAGAATGGTTGGCAACCCATTGGGTAAAGCCCCAAGCGGCAGCAACGGACAATCCCGTTCCAAGGCCGGCAACCCACAGCATGACAGGTTTGTTCGCGCTTCGGCTGACAAAATAAATGGCCATCAAAAGGCACATGAAACCGATCAACAAACCAGTGACATGCCCCATTCCTGTCATGGCCAACAAATCACGGCCAGGTCCACCCTCGAGCGTGGCCCACTCACTGACAGCAATTCTCGCAGGCATGAGTGCACCCGACAAACTTGATTGCGCCACCACAGCAAAAATTAATCCCGAAAGCAACGCTCTTAAATTGCCGTTGGCAGAAAGAATGAGCAGACGACTGGCACACCCCCTAGTCAAGATCATGCCGATGCCAAACATCAGGCCACCAACGATGGCACCCGACAAACTTCCACGCGCCGCAATTTGACGGGCAGCGCTGCTGTCTAAGCCCCCCCAAAGGACCAAGGCTTGCGTTGCAATGACGGCCGCTGAAAAAGCCAACAACCAAATTGAGAGCTTGTCTTTGAAGTGCCCATGCCAGAAATCGATGACAGCCGCTCGCAAGCAAAATTTTGATCGCTGGGCAAAAAATCCAAAGAAAAGCCCAATCAATGCCCCGCCAAAGGCAAGCACCGTGCCTTCTCCATAAATTTCAACGAGTTCATTCAGTGCAGCGCTCACGGTCGACTTTCTATATCAGCTTGGACTGATATGAATGCTACCAGTTAAGGCGCACAGCAACTTGACTTAGGTCAACACCAAAGCGGGCGAAGGTTCAATGCGAGAGACTCAATGGTCCTTAGGTTGGCGCACCAATGGACTTCAAGAATTTGTAGCTGAGTGCAGAACCCGCAATGATCGACACGAGAGTGAGCCAAGCTGTATTTGAAAAAACAATCCCGCCCGACATACCAGCCCCTACCGTACAGCCACCAGCTAGAACGGCGCCAAATCCCATCAAGATCGCACCACTGAGGTAATGACCCAGTTTATTTTCGGTTTGGAAACCTTCAAACTTAAAGTCACCAAACATCACAGCAGCTAAGAATGAACCGATGAAGACACCTGGCAACAGTCCCGCATCGAAACCAAACTTAGGCGCCGTGTCTGTGTAAAGCACACGGTTCAACCATTCTGCAGAAGGACCGCTAAAAGACAATCCTTGTAATGTAACGGGCTCAAAAGATGCACTGGCCACCCATTGCGTAAAGAACCAACCCAGAGCAATGGCTACACCTGCAAAAATATTACCCAAGATCACTGGCTTGGGACCGTCAGCAGTGGCTCGGAATCGCCAAATCGCAACCCCCAAGATAAGCAAACCCAGGGCCCACCCCATCCAAGAAGTTGTGCCCAATACCGTCAGAATATTTCGCTGCGGCCCACCATCCACAACCCACCATGAGGCGATGAATTGACGTGTCGGTGCCAATGCGCCAGAAATAGTCGCCTGTACAGTGACCGCAAACACCAAACCTGAAATCCATGCGCGTAAATTGCCATTGGCAGACAAAATAATCAAGCGACTGGCACAGCCACGGGTCATGATCATGCCCACGCCAAACATGAGTCCGCCCAATACAGCACCAGAAATACTGCCAGGCGATCCCAGGTAACGCGAACTGGCAGGATTTAAAAATTCAAGACTGACTGCAATTTGCACCATCAGCATGGCTGTCGCAAAAGCCAGCAACCAGCCTGCAAATCGATGACCCCATTCACCTTCGCAACTCTCGATCACTGCTGCTCGCGCACAAAACTTAGACCGTTGTGCACTGAACCCAAATAGCAAGCCAATTGCCCCACCACCGACAGCCAGGACAAGATGGTCACCATAAGTTTCTAGCAGACTTGCGAGATTCACGAACTTCCCCAATAATTCATTCAATACTGATATAAAACACGCTCTAATGCGGGTGACCCCAGACAAACCTTTGGGTCAAGGTTCTCATTGTCTCTTTTTTTTTGCCCCTTTGTCATGCATCAGCCACTTGCCTTTTCATTGCCTAATGTCTCCCGAAGGACCTATTGCACACAGCTTGTGCGCAATTTCACGGGTGTTTTGGCCTTGGCGCATTCGCAAGTTGAAGCAGCACCTGCACTATTGCCTGCCTCAGTTTCATTGCAAGACGAGCTAGAAAATGCACTGAAAGTCAAAGAGCCTCTCATCGTCATGGCTAGTCTGGCTGGTTGCCCATATTGCAGAATGGCCAGAAACAGTTACCTTGGACCCATGCAAAAACAAGGTTTTCCAATTGTTCAAGTGGACATGCGAAGTGACCTGCAAGTCAAAGGGTTCACGGGCCAGATTCAAACACACGATCAATTAATCAAGCAATGGCGCGTGAGCATCGCCCCCACCCTACTTTTCTTTGGCCCCAAAGGTCAGGAGTTGGTTGATCGAATGGAAGGCGGCTTTTTGCCTGACTTTTATGGCGCTTATCTTGATGAGCGGATTTCCATGGCCAGAAAAATTTTACGCGCATAACCGGTACATTGACTCGCGCCGTCGCATCGGGAAAATACCGAGACAAACATGCCCAAAAATAGCTCGGATATCTGGGTAATTTAAGTTAAATTAGCAAACGGTTATATATTTACATCTAAGAGATTTTATGAAAATCAACACAATCGCCTTGGCACTGGCTTGCACCGTTTCTTTGCCAGCCATGGCCAATCTAGATTTGGCCAAGAAGAATGCGTGCATGGCCTGTCACACCGTTGAAAAAAAACTCGTAGGACCTGCCTACGCAGAAGTTGCCAAAAAATATGCAGGTCAAAACGATGCCGCAGCGAATTTGGCAAAAAGTATAAAAGCGGGTGGTTCTGGTAAATGGGGTCCTGTGCCAATGCCAGCCCAGACAGCATTGAGTGATGCAGATGCCACCGCATTAGCTACTTGGATTTTGTCTGGCGCCAAATGAATCAAGTCCATTTTTTCTTGCGGTTTTCGAAAAGCACCTTGGCCTTGGGCCTGCTGCTAAGCTGCAATGCCTTTGCACAACCCGCATTGTTCAAAGGTGCAGATTTGAAATTGGGCGAACAACTCATTGCTCAAAACAAATGCGATTCGTGCCATCAAAATCGAGTTGGGGGCAATGGCAGTGCAATGTACAAACCACAGGGTCGCATTAACACGCCTGGATTTTTAAGAGGCATGGTTGAGCAGTGCAATACCGAACTGAATTTGGGCTTCTTCCCGGAAGAAGTGACGGCTGTCGCAGCCGTTTTAAACCGAGATCACTACAAATTCAAATAAAACCTGACACACAACTAACCCTAGCCCTTGAGGTATTTCTGATGACGACCATACAAATATCAGGAAAGCTTCAAACAGTACATCTGAAAAGACTGTTGATGGCCGCCAGCACTATTTCAACGACATTGACTTAAATCAATTCAGTTGGCCTTGCTTCTTACACAATTGCAAGCCTGCATTTGTAATTTTGAGTTCAGCAACACGATTGACAATAGCGCCTAATAAATAAGTAAACGCTTATATATGTGATCACTAAAGTGTGCTTGCAAAAGCGCCACAAGGAGATATGGTGAAAGAGCAATTCAAGTCCTCAGGACGGCTGCTGAAAGCGCCGGAAAACTTTCTAACAGCGACCGATGTCAAAACGGTTTTTGCTGAAAGCAAGCAGGGTCGACGTGATTTTATTCGTCGTGCATTTGCTGCTGCTACTACAGCCACTGCAGCAGGCGTTGTAGCAGTTTCAGCACCGCAAGTATTGGCTCAAGTCAATCCCATACCCACTGAAGGTGGTGACCCCAACATTTTGAATTTGCCAGAGCACGCCACAGGCTTGGGACAAGGGGTCGCGACTGAAGGTTACGGTAAACCGTCTAAGTACGAGTCCAATTTGCAGCGCCGTCAAAGCCCTGGCTTAACTCAAACGACACAGGCTTCTGTGTCGTTTGCGCCCTTGCAATCTTTATTTGGCATCGTCACGCCTAGCGGCTTGCACTTTGAGCGTCACCACCAAGGCTGGTGGGACATCGACCCCTCTAAGCACCGCTTCATGATCAACGGCATGGTAAAAAATCCAAAGGTTTTTACCATGGACGAAATCATGCGATTGCCATCGGTATCTCGTTTCCATTTCATCGAGTGCGGCGCCAATACCGCCGTAGATTGGGGCAATGTGGCGGTCCCTACAGTGCAATATACCCACGGCATGTTGTCATGCAGTGAGTTCACGGGCGTACCCCTCATCACCTTGCTTGAATTGGCTGGCGCCGATTTGAAAAATGGCAAGTTTGTCTTGGCAGAAGGCGGCGACGGCTCTTCGATGACTCGCACCATCCCCATGAGCTTGATCACCTCCGGTGAAGTGTTGGTGGCTTATGGTCAAAACGGTGAAATGCTGCGCCCCGAAAATGGCTACCCTTTGCGCTTGGTCGTACCAGGTGTTCAGGGTGTGAGTTGGGTCAAGTACTTACGCCGCGTCGAAGTGGGTGATCAACCTTACGCAGCTAAAGATGAAGCCATTCACTACATCGATTTACAACCAAGCGGTTTGCATCGCCAGTACACCAACATTCAAGAGTGCAAGAGTGTGGTCACCACCCCATCTGGCGGTCAAGTCTTGTTAGACAAAGGCTTTTACAACATCACAGGTTTGGCTTGGTCGGGTAAAGGAAAGATCAAACGTGTTGATGTTTCAACGGACGGTGGCCGCAATTGGCGCCAAGCGCGTCTCGAGACGCCCGTACTTTCAAAGGCTCTTACGCGCTTCAATTTAGATTGGATCTGGGATGGCAAACCCGCCATCATTCAAAGCCGCGCTCAAGATGAAACTGGTTATGTGCAACCCATGTACAAGCAACTGCGTGAAGTCCGAGGCACACGTTCGATTTATCACAACAATGGCATTCAGTCATGGTTGATACAAGAAAATGGCGAGGTGAAGAATGTTCAAGTTTCCTAAAATTGCATGGATCATCGCCATTTGTTTGACTGGCGCAAGTGCGTTTGCACAAAGCAACAAATATCCAGGTGTAGGTCGAGATGCAACGCCTAAAGAAGTAGCGGCTTGGGACATCGATGTCCGTCCTGACTTCAAAGGCTTGCCTGCTGGCTCAGGTTCTGTTGCCAAAGGACAAGACGTATGGGAAGCCAAGTGCGCCCACTGCCATGGCATTTTTGGTGAATCCAATGAAGTCTTCAGTCCTTTGATTGGCGGCACCACAGCCGAAGACATCAAAACTGGCCGCGTGGCTAACCTCACTCGAGCCGACTTCCCAGGTCGTACCACCCTCATGAAGGTGGCCACAGTGTCTACTTTGTGGGACTACATCAACCGCGCCATGCCTTGGACCAACCCCAAGACACTCACAACAGAAGAGGTCTATGCCGTTACAGGGTTCTTGCTGAACTTGGCGGGTGTGGTGCCCGATAATTTTGTATTGTCCGACAAAAATATAGCTGACGTACAAAAGCGCATGCCCAATCGAAATGGCATGACCACTTCGCATGCGATGTGGCCAGGCAAAGAGTTTGGTGGAGCGGCCAAGCCCGATACCAACAACATCATTTGCATGAAGGACTGTGTTCCCGAACCCAAGGTTGCATCTTTCTTGCCTGACTTTGCACGCAACGCCCATGGCAATTTGAGCGAACAGAACCGAATTGTTGGTCAACAAAAAGGCGCAGACACCTCCAGGCCAGAAGGTAGCAGCGGCAAATCAAGCGTGGCGCCTGCCGCGTCGGTTGGTATTGCAACAGCGCCCGCCAAAGCAATCGAAGGCAAAGCAGACGCCAAAGCAGTGATGGCATTGCTTAGCAAAAATACCTGCACAACATGTCACGGCATCGACAAGAAAGTCGTCGGCCCAGGCTTTAACGAGATTGCCAAGAAATACCCAGGCAAAGTCGATTATTTGGCAGGCAAAATCAAAACGGGTGGTGCAGGGGTTTGGGGCCCAATTCCTATGCCTGCACAGAGCATTGGCGAAGCTGATGCAAAGATCATTGCCAATTGGATCGCTACTGGCGCTTCTAAATAAGAAGAAGTCAAAGCTCACTCGGATTGACTTTGACCAAAATTTCATTAGCATCAACTTATTCACAAGGAGAATTCAGATGCAAACACGTCGCGAGACAATCAAACAGAGCATGGTGGTTGCTGGCCTTCTGGCAACAGCAGGCTTCCCACAATTTGCTCACGCTGCTTTCAACAAAGTAGGCTTCGATGCAAAGTCAATCCAAGACGCTGTAAAAGCCTACGGCGGCGGGTCTATTGCAGAAAGCAAGGACGTCACCATCACAGGTCCTGACATCGCCGAAAACGGCGCTGTTGTCCCCCTGGGTGCAAGTACTAATTTACCGGGCGTCAAACAATTGCTGGTCTTGGTTGAAAAGAATCCATCTACGTTGGTGGCCATGTTCCACGTCAGCGATGCCGTAGATGCCAACTTCTCAACACGCGCAAAAATGGGCCAGTCCTCCGACGTTTATGCTGTCGCCATCATGGCTGACGGTAAGGCCTTGTTCGCCAAGAAAGAAGTCAAAGTAACTTTGGGTGGTTGCGGCGGTTGAAGCCCTCACCTATCAGTTCATCAACAAATATTCAGGAGAGAAAAAATGGCAGATCCAATGCGCATTCGCGCCCAAGCCGCTGGCGACAAAGCAACTGTTCGTGTTCTGATGAGTCACGAAATGGAATCCGGTCAGCGCAAAGACGCTGCTGGTAAAACAGTTCCAGCCTGGTTCATTCAGGAAGTCACCGCCTCACACAACGGCAAGCCTGTTTTGAACGCTGAGTGGGGACCCGCTGTTTCCAAGAATCCGTTCTTGCAATTTGCAGTGAAAGGCGCAAAAGCTGGCGACAAAATTTCGATCACGTGGAAAGACAACAAAGGCGATACACGTACCGACGAAGCCACGGTGTCCTAATCCACCCCAAGGCATAACAAGGGTGAAGTGCAATCTTCACCCTTTTTCAGTTTAAGAAGTTGACTCATTGAGGTGACCATGAAGCAAACGTTTTCCATCTTATTGGCTGCAGGTTTAATGACCCTCAGCTTGGGTAGCTTGGCGCAAAAAACCGCGAGCCAAGGCATTGATGAATACCGCGCCATGTTGCAAGACGGCAACCCAGCCGACTTGTTTGAAGCCAAGGGCGAAGGCCTGTGGACTCAAAAACGAGGTCCCAAAAATGCGTCACTTGAAAAATGTGACTTGGGCAAAGGCCCTGGTGTTTACAAAGGCGCCTTCGTAGAACTGCCCAAGTATTTTGCAGACACTGGACGAGTACAAGACATGGAATCGCGTTTGCTAACTTGCATGGAAACTTTGCAGGGTTTCAATGCTGCTGAAATTGCCAAAACACCTTTTGGTAAAGGTGAGCAAGTCAATATGACCGCTTTGGCCACATGGCTAGCAGCAGAATCAAAAGGGATGAAGTTCAATTTGCCACAAGTTCATCCAAGCGAAAAAACTTTCTATGAAGTTGGAAAACGTCTTTTCTTTCAACGAGGTGGCCCGCACGACTTTGCCTGCGCCTCATGCCATGCCGAAGATGGCAAGCGCATTCGCTTGCAAGACTTGCCCAATCTAACCAAGAACCCAGGCGACGGCATCGGTTTTGCGGCATGGCCCGCCTACCGTGTATCCAACGGTCAAATGTGGGGGATGCAGCAACGTTTGAACGATTGTTACCGTCAGCAACGGTTTCCCTACCCTGGCTTTGCCAGCGATGCCACCATTGCATTGGGCGTCTACCTTGGCGTGAACTCTCAGGGTTCAGCTTCCATTGCACCCGCTATCAAGCGTTAATTCGGAGCCATAGCAATGAAAAAAATGAACTCAAAATTTCGCACAGGTTTGGCCGCAGCTACTTTTGCGCTGCTGGTGGTTGGCTGTGCATCGGCCCCTTCAGTCGCAGACCTGAGCGCGCTCACCCAAAAAATCGTGAAGGCTTCTTTTCGCGATGAAGGAATCGTGAAGGCCAGCATCCTGAACACCGACGAAACCAATCAGGCTTGCAGTGAAGCTGATGCTTCGGGCAAGCCTTTGGATGAAAAGACTGCCAAGCGCATTGAAGAAATCAACATGAAAGCCATCAAGTGGCCTTCAGACGGCAAGTTCATCGGCGACTGGAAAGAAGGAGAGAAGATTGCTCAAAATGGTCGTGGCCTGACATTTACAGACGATGAAAAAACTGTCAATGGCGGCAATTGCTACAACTGCCACAAGATCGACGAGAAAGAAATTTCTTTTGGCACCATTGGCCCAAGCCTGCACAACTACGGGAAAATTCGCGGCATTACCGATCCCAACAGCGCTGCGGCAAAACCCATTGTGGAATACACATGGGGCAAAATTTGGAATTCAAAGGCCTACAACGCCTGCTCCAACATGCCACGTGCAGGTCACAGCGGCATCTTGACAGAAGCACAAGTACGACACGTCGTAGGCTTGTTGCTTGACCCTCAATCACCTGTGAACAAATAACAATGTGTTCCAAACCCGGTTCGTCCGGGTTTTTTTGATCCCCATATATTAGCGAAGACAAAAGTATGAATCTCTCAAAACGTGAATTTATGCAAGTCATGGGCGCAGGCACCATGGCAGGTTTGGGCATGGGAACGTATGCTGATGCAGATGCGGCGACAGCGGCCAATGGTCTATATGACATCCCCAAATTTGGCAATGTGTCCTTTTTGCACATGACGGATTGCCACGCACAACTCAAGCCCATTTATTTCCGTGAACCCAGCATCAATCTGGGCTTAGGTAGCATGAAAGGCAACTTACCCCATTTGGTGGGTGAACATTTGCTGAAATTTGCCAATATTCGACCAGGTACTTTAGAGGCCCATGCCCTTACCTATCTGAACTACGAAAAAGCTGCAGCACGCTATGGCAAGGTGGGTGGTTTTGCGCACTTGGCCACATTGGTCAAACGCATGAAAGCCAGCCGACCAGGTGCCCTGTTGCTCGATGGCGGAGACACCTGGCAAGGTTCAGGCACATGCCTTTGGACCAACGGCCAAGACATGGTAGACGCCTGCAAATTGTTGGGCGTGGACGTGATGACGGGTCACTGGGAATTCACACTGGGCATGGACCGCGTGAAAGAAATTGTTGAAAAAGATTTTGCCGGTAAAGTTGAGTTTGTGGCTCAAAACATCAAGACCCAAGACTTTGGCGATCAAGTCTTCAAGCCCTACGTGGTCAAAGAAATCAACGGTGTGCCTTGTGCCATCATTGGTCAAGCCTTCCCCTACACACCCATTGCCAACCCTCGCTATATGGTGGCCGATTGGGCCTTTGGCATTCAGGACGAAAACATGCAAGCCATGGTCAATGAAGCCCGCGGCAAAGGTGCACAAGTGGTGGTGGTACTCAGCCACAACGGCATGGACGTTGACTTGAAGATGGCCAGCCGTGTCAGCGGTATTGACGCCATTATGGGCGGTCATACGCACGACGGCATGCCTGTCGCTACATTGGTCAGTAACAAAGGCGGCAAAACCATCGTCACCAATGCGGGTTCCAATAGCAAGTTCTTGGGCGTACTCGATTTTGAAGTCAAAGAAAAATGCGTCACCGATTTCCGTTATAAATTGTTGCCCGTGTTTTCCAACATGCTGCCAGCCGACAAAGAGATGGATGCACTCATCACTAAAATTCGCGCCCCTTATGAAAGCAAACTGAACGAAAAGCTCGGCATCTCTGAAGGTTTGTTGTACCGTCGCGGCAACTTTAACGGAACGGGCGACCAATTGTTGGTCGATGCCTTAATGGATGTACAAGGTGCAGAGATTGCTTTCTCACCTGGCTTCCGTTGGGGCACAACTCTTCTTCCAGGTCAAGCCATCACGCGCGAGTGGCTGCTCGACATGACTGCGACTACCTACTCGTACGCCACAGTCACAGAAATGACCGGCGAAACCATCAAAACGATACTCGAAGATGTTTGCGACAACCTCTTCAATCCTGACCCCTACTACCAGCAAGGTGGCGACATGGTGCGTGTGGGTGGTTTGCAATACCAATGCAATCCCACCGCAGGCATGGGCAAGCGCATCGAAGAAATGCGTTTGAACGGCAAGCTCATTGAGTCCGGCAAAAAATACAAAGTGGCTGGCTGGGCGCCTGTTGCAGAAGAAGCCCGCACACAAGGCAACAAACAGGTCTGGGAAGTGGTGGAGCAATGGCTCAAAACACAGCCCAATGGCCGCATCAAGCCACGTCAATTGAATGCACCCAAGATTACTGGTGGATTGCCCAATCCAGGTTATGCCGCCTAAACAGGAGTTTCCAAAATGCCGCAAGCTCAATTGAAAACGAAGGTACAAGCCACCCTCAAGCGCCGCTCTTTTTTAGGCGCCGGCGCAATTGGCTTGGGTGCGATTTGCATGTGGCCAGAAGTGCAAACATTTGCGGCAGATGCACAAGACTTTTTGATGGGACCCCTTGTCAAAGACATACCGCCTACTCAAGTGTCCAAGCACGTTTGGATGATCTTCGCACCCGATGGATTTCCAACTCAAGAAAACCGCGGCATGATGTCCAACGTTAGTTTTGTGGTCACCTCTGCAGGCGTGGTGATTTTGGATTCAGGCAGCTCTTTGCAAATTGGTCAAATGGCCATTCGCATGATCAAAAAAGTGACACCTCTGCCTGTCGTTGCGGTTTTCAACAGTCATTTCCATGGCGACCATTGGCTAGGAAACCATGCCTTTGTAGAAGAGTACGGCACTCAACTTCCAATTTACGCTTTGGCGAAAACCATAGAGACCATCAAAGGCATAGAAGGAAATACTTGGCGTATTCTGATGGAGCGCTGGACCAATCAATCGACAGCCGGGACCAAAACAGTGGCTCCCAACCGCGTTGTTGCACACGGCCAAAAAATCAAAATTGGCAACATCGATTTTGTCATGCATCACTACGGGCGCGCTCACACCGATGCGGATTTGAGCGTGCAAGTGGTTCAAGACAAAGTGACCAGCATTGGTGACATCGCCATGGCCAACAGAATTGCCAACATCGACGACGGCTCTTACGCAGGCACCTTCAAATACTACAAAGCCTTGTCAGAAAGCGCTGGCGAACAAATCTGGCTACCAGGACATGGTCAACCTTCCAAAGATTTACTTCAGACCTATGGTGAATTCATGTCTGGCATCTGGGAGCCATGTTTGCAGGCTGTCAAAGACGGCAAGTCCGAAGCAGAAGCCAAGACCATGGTCATGAAAGACGCTCGAGTTCTCAAACGATCAAAAACCATGCAGGGCTTTGATGGCAACATCGGCAAGTACATCAGCTTGGCTTATTTGGAAGCAGAAAAAGAAGCTTTCTGAGTTTCTGCTTGAGTCACTCGTATCAATCATCAAATGACACCAAACAAATGCTAAGCGCTAACAAGTTGACATCGAAATGATCGTCCATCATGACCCAATTTAACAACCCTTTAGCTCGGTGGAATGAGCGATTTTCCATTGAAAACTATCTGTTTGGTAAACAGCCCAATCGATACTTGCTTGAAAAAATAGCGCTACTTCGAAAAGGCAAGGCGTTGTCGATTGCAGACGGTGAAGGACGCAACAGTGTCTGGCTGGCAACGCAGGGGTTTGAAGTTGATGCTTTTGATTTTTCACCCGTTGCCATTGAAAAAGCTCAAAAATTAGCACATGCACATCAGGTCAGAGTCAACTTTCACTGCAGCGATTGGCAAAATTTTGATTGGAAACCTGAGCAATACGACGCAATTGTCGGCATCTTTTTCCAGTTTGCCGATCCAGAGTCGCGCACAAAACTATTTGAAAAATTAAATTACGCCCTCAAACCCGGCGGTACTTTGATCATTCAAGGCTATGGCAAATCGCAAATGCAATACAAAAGCGGCGGCCCTGGTATTTTGGAAAATCTCTACGACGAAGAGCTTCTTCTTTCTTCCTTCAGTGGTTACAAAACACTAGACCTTCGAACCTATCTGGAAGAGGTTGACGAGGGCCCTGGACACAGTGGCATGTCTGCACTGGTTGGCTTCGTCGGTCAAAAAGCCTAAGCACTATTTTTGGCAACAAGGTTAAGGTAGCCCGCATGAACAGTTCTCAACAAAAGGAGTTTCTTGAAGCGACCGCTTGGATCAGACCGTTGACCAAATGGTCGGCCTTGTTTGCGTTCAAAACGCAAGGGTTCCTGCCTATGTGGATTCGCAATCTGCCGCTCAAAGCGGTTAAAAAAATATTAACTGGCTATCAAAAGAAGTATCAAAACAACAGTTGTAACGCTCATTAGCAATACAGGCACACCATCCGCCCAAGCAGGCTTTGCGCCATGAGATGAAGGTGACAGCCAATACCACCCAGCCATCTTCGGTCAGGAACAGGTCAAAAAAATTTCATTTAACTGGCCAACGTGTCCCATGCCTTGAGGGCTTCTGCACAGTACATCAAGGCAGGCCCTCCCCCCATATAGACACAGACTGCCAACATTTCTTCAAGTTCTTGACGCGTACAACCCAGCTTCAAGAGTGCCTTGACATGAAAACCAATGCAGCCAGAACAATGTTGTGTAATGCCTATGGCCAATGCAATCAATTCTTTGTGCTTGGTACTGACTTGGCCTTCTGCCATAGCACTCCGCGCCAATTGACCAAAACCTTGCATTACATCAGGCTGTGCTTTTCGAAAAGGCGTCAGGGATTCATTGATGTTTTGAATCAAAGTAGCATGGTCAAAAGTACTCACAGGATTAATCTTTCTGCTTAGTTTTGGTAAAAGTTACTCAAACGATGGTGCAATAGGCTTCTCAACATGGAACCCTGCTGCCTCCCAAGCATCAAAGCCACCTGCAATTGAACTCACATTCAAATAGCCCATTTCTTTCAATGATTGAGCACACAGTGCAGCCCTACCACTGGTTTTGCAATACAGCGTAATTTTGATGTCTCGTGACTGAAACTGAGGGTTGGCAGCCAACTTGAACTCCAACATGCCGCGGGACATATGAAGCGCACCCGATAAATGACCGGCCTGAAACTCCTCTGACTCACGAACATCAATCAACACGTCACTTTGTGCGATGACAGCTGGTGCATCGGCAATTGCAATTTCGTGAACAGTTTGTTTTGCAGCTGAAACCAAGTCTTGAGGTGTCTTCATTTTGTGACGATTTAAATCGATTGATACTATACGATGACTATACCAACCAAGGTTGAAAGATGTCCAGACTGGGATAGTTTTCAAACGCGACAAAACCTTAACCTAGATCAAAGTTTCGCTAAAGTATTCAGCGCAATATGTTCCTACAGAAATTTCTTTTCAGATTTTCAATGAAGGAAAAAATGAAATTACTTCACGACTTATTTTTCACAGACTACGGCTTGATGAGTTTCATCGGCATCGTGTTCATGATTGGCATGGGTGTGTTTTTTCTCCGATTGTTTTTATCGGGCAACGCCACCAAAACGTGAACGGATGAACGTCAGGTTGAAGTTAAAGCTTTTTCGTTTTGAATGCGGTAGAGACGGCCCGCTTTGTCTAAGGGCACAATGACTTGCTCACGAACCAATCCGCTGACTTCACGGCTAACAGTTTCAAGCTTCAGATCCATCATGGCACCCATATCTTCTCTAGAAAACATGCTGCTCTGATCAGAGTTGTCTTCGTGACGCATTTTAAGAATGAACTTTGAGACCCTTTGACGAGCCGTCCCAAAATTCAAATCGGCCAACCAATCGTCAGCACCTTTCAAGGCCTGTTGCCACTTTTGCATCAGGCGAGTGTGCAGCCTTGGAGACTGCGTACTGAGTTTGTGCATCACCCCCAAAGGAATGCGACAAACTTTAACGTCATTGAGCGCCACAGCCTCTGAATCAAAGTGTCCTGTGGCCAAGGCTTCAATGCCAACCACATCGCCTGCACGCAATACACGAATGATGCGTTCGCGGCCGTCGGCAGTCGACCGAATCAACTTGACCATGCCTTGTCGAAGGGTGAAAACCCCCAATGCTTTTTCACCCTCAGCATAAAGTTGACCGCCTACTGGGTAAGCCATGTCATCGATGGGCGCGTGAATCAGACCAAAATCGTCTTCATTCAAATCGGCGAATAACACCAAATCACGAATGCCACAGGCGCGGCAATCAGAAGTGCCTTTCCAAGCTGACTCAACATGAATAGGGATCATTTGTCTTGTTCAATTCACAAACAATAAATATAACCTGCGCAAAGCACCAAACCACTCAAGCACAAAAAACTATAAATAAACGGCTTAAGGACCTCAGCGGATATTTTCTGAGAAAACCGATGTCCGAGTTAAACAAATGCCAATGAAAACGGTAATATCCAGACCAGTCAGGTCCATAGGTTGATATCTGACAAACCACACGATGCGTCTTAGTCCACCTAACACTTGATTGGTAAATCATCGACCTAGATATGCCAACTGACCGCCAAAGATTAATCAGAGGTTTTCTGGCCAAAATTCAGATCACTGTTTAAGCCTATTTTTGATCAATCATGAAATGCTTGGTTACACCGTTGATAGCAACAGTCGAGGGTGAAAATTAATCCACATAAAGCTCTTACCACCAAAGCTCTGAAATCATTATTTGTCTACTGATTTGGGAGAATGCCAAACTGACTTTTACTGTAATAACCTTAAAGCAGCATTCCAACCCAATTGAACTATTTCTTCAACTTCAGGTCGATCA
>Ga0214919_10003857_pt1 | contig 22313 bp, 16 predicted proteins | sample LL1503_MetaG_FD_177994 | JGI IMG/M metagenome (GOLD analysis project Ga0214919, IMG submission 177994) | Freshwater microbial communities from Lake Lanier, Atlanta, Georgia, United States - LL-1503 | ecosystem: Environmental > Aquatic > Freshwater > Lake | place: USA: Georgia | collected... | reverse complement strand
GTATTAACAACCTTCGCTATTTTTAGTAAGTGGTTAGCCGCATTTGTAACCTCGTTCATTTTTAAGCTTAGAAAATCGGAACGAAGTGTTATTTACGGATTAAGTACTTCTCATGCTGCCGCCACGCTCGCTATTATAATGGTTGGTTACAATACGATTCTTAATCAAAAGGAAGTTGAAACTGCGGCACTTAAAAACTTAATTATTGAACCAATTAGATTACTTGATAAAAACGTACTAAACGGAACGATCTTATTGATTTTGATCACTTGCATGGTGGCCTCTTTTATTACAGAAATGGCAGGAAAGAAATTGTTGCAAGAAATGGCTGAGAATAATGAAGACGAACAAAATGAAACTCGCTTAAGAAATCAACACGTTCTTGTCTCTATGACGGAATTGAAAGGAAATGAAACCTTATTAGATTTTGCAGCACTTATTAGTGATTTAAGGGTGATTAACCCGATTTCGGTTGTAAGTGTACAACCAAATAATGAAGATGCGGAACGCTTAATTCGAAAATCGAGAAAGTCTTTAGAAGAAATAATGAAGCACTTTGCTGGTCATGAAATGAAAATTAATACGATCGCCACGATTGATCTAAATTTGTCTTCTGGTATTTCTAGGGTGTCAAAAGAACTCGTTGCCGATTTAGTAATGCTGAACGACAGTAAAAAAATAACGTTCTTAAATCGTTTAATTGGAGACGATCGACAGCACTTATTAGATGTCTGTGAAAAAACCATCTTCTTTTGTCAATTAGACAAAACATCTATTAATTACAGAAAATTAGTTTTGGTAAGCCCAAAATTGGCGGAGTTAGATCCTGCATTTAATCTCTGGGCAGTACGAATTCTCCGCGTAGCGAAAGAGTTGAAGATTGACATTAAATTATACGGGTCCCTGGCTACTTATGAGCGCCTTCTTAAAGTGGGGGAGGCAAATAACTTAGAAATCACGATGCAACACGAGGAAATCGAGGAGCTTGACGATCTCTTTTTGAAGTCCTCTAAAAACACTCATGATTTAATCGTCATATGTGCCGCTCGTTTTGGGGCTGTATCATTTACCTCGGAATTAGATGGTTTTCTTTCACGGGTAGAAAAAGCATATCCTGAAAATGATACTGTTGTCATTTATCCAGGGCAAGAAAAAGAAAATTTATTTTCCACTTATGAAGACGTATCAGGAAATGCAATTGGTATTGGTGTGGAAACGATTCAAAAAATTGGGAAGGAAGTTGGAAGTATATTTAAAAAAAATAAAGAAACAGATTCCGAGTAATGAAGACCAGAACAAACGTATTTTTTATTCTTTTAAGTAGCTACGTTGTCCTCCAATTTTTATGGTGGGGATACCATTTAATTGAGCTAAGTCAACTCGTTGAATTGAATAGTGCTATTTCTGAAAGACGCGTATTAATGATTCTAGGTGAAGGAATTGTCTTTTTCGCCTTGTTGATCTATGGAATTTGGAGGATTCGCAAATCAATTCAAAAGGACATTCAATTGTCACTTAGACAAACCAATTTTATTTTATCCATTACGCATGAATTAAAGACGCCTATCGCTTCGATTAAGATTCTTGTTCAAACACTACTTAAACGCGAATTAACCGTTGACAAAAGAAACGAATTGCTTAATAAAGCTTTGGAAGAAAATAAAAGGTTAGAATTAATGATTGAAAATATTTTACAGGCGGCGAATTTGGAAAACAAATCGCTAAAGCCAGAAAAATCACTGTTTATTTTTTCTGTTTTTTGCCAGGAAATCATTGATCGTTACCACAAAATACATGGAAAGTCTTTCATCGAATTCCAACTTGTTGAGGACGCAGAACTAAACGCCGATCGTTTTATGATGGAGGTAATAATTATTAATCTATTAGAGAATGCTATTAAATATGCCGGGATTGATTCGAATATTATACTTTATTGCCACCAAGACGGCCACTCCTTTGTTTTTGGTGTTAAAGATAGCGGGCCGGGTATTCAACTGGCGCAAAGGGAACAAATTTTTAATAAATTTTACCGTATCGGGAACGAAGAAACAAGAACTCAAAAAGGAAGCGGACTTGGTTTATACCTAGTAAAGCAATTCACAGAATTGCATAATGGTAAAATTAATTGTGTTGAAAATCTCCCTACAGGAGCGAATTTTCAAATTGTATTGCTTACATGAATAAAGTTGGCCTAATCATATTAGATGGATGGGGAATTGGAGATGGTTCAAAGGCAGATGCCATTGCGCAATCTAAAACCCCCTTCATGGATTCCTTATTCTTGAGCTATCCACACTCGCAATTAATTGCAGGCGGTGAAGACGTTGGATTACCCGATGGACAAATGGGAAATTCAGAAGTGGGACATCTAAATATTGGGGCTGGGAGAATTGTTTACCAAGAGTTAACCCGCATAAATAAGTCGATTCGTGAAGGTGATTTTTTTCTAAATCCTATTTTATTAAAAGCATTTGAAGAAGTAAAAAGCAGAAACTGTAAATTGCATTTTATTGGATTGGTATCTGATGGTGGGGTTCATAGCTCAGATAAACACTTACATGCACTTTGTGCATTTGCACATCAACAAGGAGTAAAAACTTCTTATATCCATGCTTTTACAGACGGCCGCGATTGTGACCCAACAAGTGGTCATGGATTTATTACAGAAACTGCCTCTATTTGCGCGCCTTATGGAGCAAAAATAGCCAGTGTCATCGGTCGTTATTTTGCCATGGACAGAGATAATCGCTGGGAACGTATTAAAAAAGCATATGATTTATTGGTCAATGGTATAGGAATCGCTTCTGAATCTGAGTCTGATAGTATCAAGGAACAATACCTCGCGGGTATTACCGATGAATTTCTAGAGCCGATTCTTTTAGATAAAAATGGGCTAATAGAAAACGGTGATGTGGTCATTTCTTTTAATTTCCGAACAGATAGGCCAAGAGAAATTACAAAAGTGTTAACACAAGAGGGCTTCCCAACATTCGACATGTCCCCGCTATCGCTTTATTATTGTACAATGACCAATTACGATGATGCTTTTGAAAATATACATGTCATTTTTCAGAAGGAAAACCTCGTTAATACCTTAGGTCAAATAATATCAGAAGCAGGTTTGAGCCAAGTAAGAATTGCCGAAACCGAAAAATATCCGCATGTCACCTATTTTTTTAACGGGGGAAGAGAAGAGGCTTTTAAAAAGGAAAGTAGAATTATGATAGCATCACCAAAAGTGGCTACCTATGATCTTCAGCCTGAAATGAGTGCTTTGATAGTGCAAGATAAGTTGATTGATCACATTAATAATGAAACGCCTGATTTTATCTGTTTAAATTTCGCTAATCCGGATATGGTTGGTCATACAGGTGTTTTTAGTGCCATCGTAAAAGCGGTGGAAACGATTGATAACTGCCTACAAAAAGTTGTTGAAGTGGGCCTTCAATACGGCTATGAGTTTTTAATTATTGCTGATCATGGAAATGCCGATATGGCAATTAATCCGGATGGTTCTCCAAATACAGCTCACAGCCTAAATCCGGTGCCTGTAATATTAATTACAAAAGAAAAAGGCATCGTCCTAAGAAAAGGGCGCTTAGCTGATGTTGCTCCCACAATTCTAGGGAGATTAGGAATTGAGCAATCCAAGGAAATGACGGGCAAAGATTTAGTTCTCTAAGTGCCTGTTGTTTTTCAATTGACTTAAATACAAGGTGTAATGTTCTAAGCTCGCCTCTTTAGCGCTTATTGAATTGTTGTCCAGATTGCACCTTTTTATCCCATTATAAACAATTCTTAAATAAAGAATTCCTGCTAAACTAAAAAATAGAACGCCCAATGTTTTCATAGCACGCATCGCTTCGGGTGTGTTTTGCTTCGGGATTTTCATGGCCTCGCTTGAAAAACTAAAGAAAAAACCGAGATAAGACAAACCAAAAATGATCATTCCCACTAGAAATGTCATAAAAATTCGGTCCTTGGGAACCTTATAATAAATTGGATTAATGAACACAAAAGAAAATAATATTCCCGAAATAAAATTTCGCTTAGAAGACAACTCTACTTTTCTGTCACTAATTATTTCCTGAATAAATAACTGATGTATTTCGAGTTTTTTATGGAAGGTCAATGCATTTTGCTTGTCTATTAATCGAAGTTTTTCTTGACAGTCTTCTGCCAACTCCCGTTGACAAAATTCAATCTTATTGTCTAATTCAGTAAAAACATCGAACCAATCAAAATTCTCTACACTTATGTTTTCAGCCTCTTCAACATAATTTACTATATTTAATAGTGTGTCATTGTCCTTTGGCAACCGTTTAAACGAGCTTACTTTCTCAAGAAATTGATCGTTAAATCCTAAATTTGGTGAATGAGAGGATGACCCAGAAGAATTCTTGACGCCCCTATATGCGTCCCGGCCAGCCTCTCGCCCAATCTGATTCACAAATGCATTGATTATTCCCATCTATCTTTTTTCTCTAAGTTAAACTTTTTTAATCTATCAAAGTAAATTCTTGATGTCTTTTTGATAAGCTTATTAAAAACCAAACCCCCTTTTTAAAATATAAAAAGGGGGCGTTGAGGTCTCGAGCGGATTCGAACCGCTGTAGACGGTTTTGCAGACCGGTGCCTAACCACTTGGCTACGAGACCAGATTCTTCTAATTGCAAAAGTAACTAAATTACAGGAAATGAAAAAGGAAATTAGTGCTTAATCAACTTCCCGGCCATCATTTTATCATTTGCTTTCGCAGACACATAATATATTCCTGGGGATACTTGCGCATTATTTTCGTTTGCCCCGTCCCAAAAAACGGAGGTTGCATCATGAAGATTTGAAAAATTTAATTTGCGAATTAAATTCCCTTTTCCATCATAAATATAGATCATCGATTTTGCATCAATTGTTTCTTCCAGAGAAATGATTGTGCCGTTCGAACTCATTGGGTTGGGGTAACAGATAACCGATCCAATATTCCCAATAGGATATTCTGCTAAACTAGAACTTGTTAATGCCTCCAAGTCATAGTTTTCATCCCCTGCTTGATACAGCATATAATGAAAGTAAATAATGAACATCTCATCGGTTGTGTTATAGCCAATGGTAACTGTTTGAGGCGGTGAATTTGGATTGTGGGGGTTTTGAGCCGTATTATCGTAAACAGCCTCTCCCTTAATTGTATAACCCGCTGGCAAATGCTTGAGCTGCGTAAAATAATAAAAGTCTTGCCAATGGAAATCCCAATTTGGTATGTTTATAAATTTAATGGTGTCATTCCCTGGACCCGTTGCAAACGACTTGATGTTTTTTCCAAGTAAATGCATGTGAGGAAAAACAGAAATTACAGATAAATCAATGGGGACCCCCGCAGTTCCTGCTGGATACTGTTCGGCTAAAGTCGTTAGCTGATTGGGGGGAAGCGCAAACATATAATCAGCAATTACCGGGGATGCCGAAACTTGCCTTACCCCAGTTGTTCCGATTGGATAAAAATGAAAAATCACTTTGGTACTATCAAATAAACCATAACTACCGTTGGGATAATGCATGTTTAGATAAATTTGGGATCCGGCACCAATGGTAATTCCCATTTTTAAGGGATTTACGGATGGTAAAATCATCGGAGTTGCACCGGGCGTGAAACCAGTGATAAGCTTGGTATTAGCACTGCTTGGGCTGGCACAATTACCACCAACCGTGTCGGAAACCTCGACACTAGTGGGGTCATAGTAAACCAAAGCATGATGAACAATATCAGGATTTCCTGGAATCACTTCTACCGCTTTTATTATTCTATTTTGAGTGAGGTTGGTTGGAATGGCGAAACACACATAATCATCAGCCATTGCCGTTGCCTTGCTCATATATGCCGGCATTTGGATGGTTAAATCTCCGTTCCCTAATATATTGTTATTGTTATAAATTGGTGGCGGTGGCGTACTTGCTGCATTTCCTTCAGGCACATTAATGGCAATCCAATTTAATAGTGTGGCTTTGTCTAATGAAGACAAAGATCGAGTGTGTTGATATTGTTGGTAGTTATTATCTGGAGGCCAAGGGGGCATACAATTATCATTAACCGCTTGAGCAATTGCTGCAGCCATTGGAGAAGCCTCTTGGTAGGTCATTAAAGAAAAAGGTCCGCCTCCACCAGTATGGTGACATTGAGTGCATTTGTTATAAAAAATTTGTGCAACCTCGCCGCTCCAAGTTTGGGCCATCGAATTAAACCCGATGAATAAAAGCCCCAAAAGAAAACATTTTTTCATAATCATTATTTTAAAGCAAACTTAACGAATCACCAATTGTTTTGTTCCATAACTCCCATTATTTAATAAATAGGTAACAAGATAGTTTCCTGGGCTTAAGTGGCTTAATTCAAGTATGGCCTCTTGCGTATTGGGGTTTGTTTTTAAAACAGTTCTACCCAACAAGTCTAAAACGGCAACTTGACTAAAATTAAACTCCTGATTGCGAAGATGAACGATGCCTTCTGAAGGATTAGGAAACAGTTCTACGCTAAAACTTAATGATTCTTCATTAATTCCAGCAATACAAGTTTCATTAACCGGAGAGCCATCACAATAATTTGTTGGGTATAAAATAGCGGCTTGCAAAGGAGAGTTCGCTACTTGTAAAGGGCTGTTTGTGCAACCAAGTTGGTCAATTAGGAAATCCCGAATGAAATTATCCGTGGTATCCATATAAGCGATGGCATTGGCACTTGTGCCAGCATATGGCACGTGAGGAGCTCCCGGAAAAGTGTAAAAGTTATTTTGAACATTAACGGCGCAGGCACGATCAAAAAGCAATCTACTTCCATCTAAATACATCAATGGGGTTCCTGGATTGACAATACCACGATTATATTTTACTGTTCCGTCAGCTGTTCCATGAATAGATACAAAGGGAACGTCACCGGATTCAAGCCAAGAATACCTTGCTAAAGCCCCACACAAATTAATAACCCCCTGTATTTTAGACGAATAACCTGGATTTCCGCTTGCGCCTTCTAAGCCACCGAGTTGATTAATAACGGTTTGATTCAAATATCCCGAAATTTCACAAGCGTCATCCAAATAGGCGACATGCAACGCAGTAATTGCACCTGCGGAACTTCCTCCAATATAAATTCGATTGGTATCAATATTATATACATTTGTTCCTGTGGCCACATCTTTATAGAAGAATCGAATGGCACCTTTTAAATCTTGTACAGCACGAACCACTGCCTTTACAGCATTGGCTGAATCGATTGGAAAAAACCCAGTTCTATAATCAATAGAGGCGCAAGCATATCCTTTCTGAGCAAAACTTCTCGATAGCGCTTGAACGTCCATATCGGTCTTGGTTCCCCCAAGAAAACTGCCACCGTGCACCCAAATAATTAATGGGCGATTGACTTCCGTATCACCTGTTCCTTCATAAAAATCTAGCTTCAAGGAAGTATTTGCGCCTGTAAATGAGGAGTTTTGTCCATAAACAATATTACTTGTCACCGAAAAGGCTGGAAATATCTCACTGGCATATCGGCCTCCGGTACATGGCTGAGCGCCAACGATAAAAAATAGAGCGAAAAATGCGCTTGTTAAAGTAAATTTTTTCATAGGGTAAATTTAAGGGAAATAGGTGGATGAATAAAATAAGACATTCGCCAAAGGAATGGTTGCCTTGTAGGTTTTGTTGATCGCGGTAATAAAGACATTTGCAAGCAAGGCGTTACCTCTTGGGTTTAAATGAATTCCATCAAGTGAATAAGCACCACCAGAGACAAATTTCGCTGACATCGTAACGCCATTGTAAACAAATCCGTCGTATAGATTGGCGTAAAAACCCGCTGTTTCAGCAACAGCAAAGCCGTAGAAGTTGGAATGTTGCCGTATAACTTGATTATAAGCTAAGAGTTGATTTCTAATTTCTTGAAGTTCCGCTAAGGTTAATACAAACTCATCTCTTAAAGGATAAACGCTTCCATATTGATGACATTTCATAGAATCAAGAGGAACACTTAATAAAATTAATTCTCCCTCCACCATTGGACGCACACCAAAAGCCCCTGCAGTAGGGTCCTCGATCATGAATGGGTTGGAACCAACTGTAAAACTAAAACCAAGAGGACCATATATTTGATTTAAAGATGCGGCCTTTTCATCGTCTAAATTCAACCCGTTGTAAGGGATGGTAGTAAAATAAGGCATTTGAGTGATGTCTGGTATAGTTGCTACTACTGCTTTTATGTTCTGAACTGAGAACCCATCTACCCAAGCGACAAAACTTTCTTCAAATCCAATGCCAGGAAGACCTAATAATGGAGTCATTGGATTAGCCGTAGCACCACTTTTCGCATAAGGCAATACATCTTCAATCCCTAAAAATAATGAACAAAAAGTAGGATTGCCACCATTAAATATATTATCTCGCACTGTCGACCAGGTCCCCGACCAAGCAGGTAAGGTGAATTGATCCATTGACATTCTGCCAAAATAAGCGTTGTAATCTAGGGCGTTTGGGTCCCCAATCTGATTTTGATAAGCACCAATCATTTTCAATCCTGGTATTCCGAAATTGGTAAATTTATTTTGGGAAGAATAGGTCGAAGTCGTCAAGGAAGCTATTTCTCCTTGTTGTGCAAATCGAACAGGAGAAAGTCCAATTCCTCCAAGACAATCGGTTTTCCATCCTAAAATTAGCTTGGACAAGAAACTGGAATTGGTCCCAATATTAGCGCTTCCCATTAATGGCAGATATATTTCACCCGCGCCAACTAATTGCAGTTGTGTTTGTAGAATTGCGCCTAATGAATTTTGTTGTCCATACTGATACAGTGCATCATCCATATACCCGGCAGTGTTTCCATCACCGATAGCAACGAATTGCTGCAGATTAATTTCTCCTGGAGTGTTTGGTGATAATTTTTCCTTTGGTTTACATGAACTCAAAGCTATACCACAAAGGCAAACTAAAAATAATTGCGTATAAAATGAGTTGCGCTTTACCATTTATATGATATTGAAAGTCCTGGTGCTAAAGCAATCGTTGTATATGTTCCACTCATATTCGTTTCGAGATTCGTGTCAGAACGTTTGATTTTAGTATAATAAACGGAAGCGTCTATCCGGATTTTTTGAGATAATTCATAACCAAGACCAAATGTCCCGTATATACGAATTCCATCAGGTGTTTCAGGGCTTACATAGCCCGATTGAACAGGCGTTAATCCATATCCTCCGCCCAATCTAAGTGATAAGTTCTTTGTTGGCTTTACCTCCATGCCTAAGCGGAAAGCAAGTATGTTTTTATACATTCTTGGGGATTTTGTGTCCGATAAAGAAGTTGTATTCGTGGCATAATCAAATGCTAATGTATCGTATACTTTCCACCCCACCCTGTTTATGTCTAATACAACCGTGAAAGCACTACAAGGATGATACGAAAATCCCAAGGTCGTCACAGAGGGAAGTGGCAGTCGGCCAGTAAAAGATGTAGCGGGAAATTTATCTTCAAGAGACGACGGAACAGTAAACGTTGCTTCACCATCGCGAAGATTCATTGCCACTTTGGAACGATACGTAAGGCCAATAGACAGCTGTTTACTTGGCGTAAAATGAATTCCGATGTTATAGCCGAAACCAATTGCTTTCCCGGCTAATTCGGCGTGGCCATAAACACCATTCGTGTCTTGAACAGGTATGTCTTTTTGGAGATTTACATTCCCAGAACTTATCACAAAGCCTCCTCCAATTCCAAATTGGTCCGCGATCCGATAGGCAAATGTTGGTTGTATGAAAATTGCCTTTAATTCTAATCGGGTTAACGCAAAACGGCCTATCCAGTTATCTTCATATTGAACAGTACTGCCAAATGGCGTGTTTACTGAAAGCCCCATCTTTAATTTTCCGGCAGGCTTTAATTGAAACATGGCATAAAAAGAAAATGGAGTGCCAACAGGTGAGGTAGATCGATAAGGGGCATTTGTAGCAGAGTCTATAAATAAAACATTTCCGAATACAGGAGTAACACCACCTACAATACTATTTTGATTTAAAAAAACAGACGAGCCCGGATTAAAAAAAAGCGAGGAGCCATCAAAAGGAGCTGCGGTCCCCGCTAATCCCATTCCCTGTTGGCGCTGTCCTTGAAAGTTCACTTGAAAACCCTGCGAAAAACCATTGTTATTGCAAACGAAGTATAATAAATATAGGGTTCCTAGGTAAATTCTTTTCATTTATACTAAATTGCGTATATCCAAAGATATTAATAAATTATTAATATAGGGAGAATGGTGGAAATTGGCTTTGTTTTTATTCGAAATTATCCTTGAATTCATCAAGGTCACGCCGATCCTTTTTGGATGGTTTTCCATCACCATTTATTCTATATGATTTTTGAGAAAGCAAGTACTGTTCAAATTTTTCAATTTCTTCAGGTGGTGTGATGTTTTCAATAAAATCTTGGACGAGCTTTGCTCCAATACGTTTATCTGTTAGTGCAATTAATTTGTATGAAAAGACCGCGCTATTTCGATGAAGTGTTATGATGTCATTAACTTGGGGCTGATAAGACGGTTTAACCTCCTTAAAATTTATTTTTATCTTTCCCTTAGAAATCGCTTCATGTGCAAGACTTCTTGTCTTGGCAATACGAATAGCCCAAATAAATTTATCCAGTCGTAATTTCATGTTGTAATTTCTTTGTCAAAGAATTGAAAACCAAGTCATAGGAATGGGATATGAGCACTAACAAATCTGCTTTTTGAATGTCACTGTTCAAATCAATTGTATTCCAATGTTTTTTATTCATGTGATAACCTGGCTTTACGGCGTGGTAAGTTTCCCTTAATTCAATCGCTTTTTCTGGGTCACATTTTAAATTAATGCTTTTAAATGCGGCGGTATCTATTAAGGCAAAAATTTTGTTGCCAATAGTAAAGACTAGAGTAACCTCGTCAAATGGAAATCGCTCATCAGTCCCTTTTAACGAAAGACAATAATTGCGGATTTCATCAAGGAACATGTCCTAGACTTTAGTGAATCGCAGGGGCATTGTCGTAATGCCCTAAATTATAAAGCATTTTTGTGTGCTCAATAAGCGCACCTGCAAATGTTTTATACGAATGATAAGGCAACTTAAATTCCTCCGCTGTTTGCTTCACTATATTCGCTAATTTACGATAGTGTACGTGACAAATGTTGGGGAATAAATGGTGCTCAACTTGGTAGTTAAGGCCACCTACATACCATGAAAACAAACGTGCTTTTGGAGCAAAGTTGGCTGTATTATACAACTGACTAACTGCCCAATCAGCATCAATATTCCCTGATGAATCCGGCATTGGATAGTTTGACGTTGGAACAACATGAGCAGGTTGAAAGATCGCGCCAAGAGTAAGTCCAGAAATAAACAACATGATAGTAATACCCAATATGCTAATATACCAAGGTGCATCACAAAGCCATATTGGAAGAACAATGAACATAAAAGCAAAAATAATTTTACCCACAATTATCGTAATCCAATGATTCGTATAGGTAATGCTTTGCGATTCGATAAGTCCCATTTTCTTGTATCGTCTTGCTTGCTTATAATCTTTAGAAATGAACCAAAACATAGTCATTAATCCATAAAAGAACCAAGCATAAATGTGTTGATACTTGTGTAGGGCTGTCCTTCTTTTATTGGGAGAAAACCGCAATATTGCTTCTGGTGGCTCAATATCCTCATCCAAGCCGGTGATATTGGTGTAGGTGTGATGAAGCACGTTGTGTTGAATTTTCCAATTCACGTCATTGCCACCTAAAATAACCAATACCTTCCCGATAACTTTGTTTACTTTATCATTTTTTGAGTACGCGCCATGGTTAGCATCATGCATAACAGACAAACCTATACCTGCCATCCCAAACCCCATAATAGACCACATCAATAAAACCAAGCCTATTGGCATAGATACCGTTAAAAGTAAAACAAGGGGTGTAATATAAATAATCAACATCACGAACGTCTTTATGACCATAGATGCATTCGCATGACGAGAAATGTTTTTTGTTTTAAAATATTCGCTTACTCTTTTTCTAAGAACCTTATAAAATTCTTCGTTATGGTTCTTGGCAAAAGTTACATTGTTGTATGACATGTATTCAAAATTTAGGTAAAGTTAATAAAAAAAGATACTTTACGTTTTTATAAACGATCTAACACGAAATAAGTTCGCAGGAAGAATAACCTCTTTCTTTTTTTTTGAGATTTAAAAATTTAATGGGCTTGCTTCTTTGATGAGAACAATGGTTTTAAAGTAAACCAAGATAATAATGGAAAGAAAAGCATCGGCATAAGGAAGCCTTTAAAGAAATCAACAAAAAGTAGGGTGTCTTCTTTTTTAAAGGTGGGCTCCTTCATTTTTAAAACATAAAAAACCAATCCAATGGTGAGTCCACTAAAAATAAGCCCTAGTAAAAACTCCCCTAGCCTATTTTTCTTTGGGAAGAAATGAATTACTAATTGATAACATATTGAAATAGGAAGCGTCAATAAACCTGACAAAACAAAAAACCTTCCGATTAAGGACCACATGCTGGCTCCTTCACTAAAATCAACTATTAAATTAAAATAAAATGCGGCATAACAATAGCAAACTATTGCTGAGAAAGCACTCGCTGTTAAAGCATGAATTATTGCGCATTTTATCTTTTTTGCAAAGGTATCTCTCATGGTAATTATTGAAATAAAATATTGTTAAAAGTAATTCATAAAAATAAATTAATCATAAATCACATCTCTAATTATTGAAATAGATCTTGAATTATCAAATAATGGTAAATGAATACGCATATAACTCAACAATATCTCTAGAGCATCTTTATCTAAATTTCGTGCAGGAGCTTTTAGTGTCGTAAATAGTTCATTTAAATAGCTTGCCATTTTTTCGTCTTTTGTTATAGCTCCATTACCACTACTTATAAACACACCTTCCTCCATATTAAACCCTGTAGCATGTTCAATCGTTGTTGGCGACACACCCAACTGAGCAATTAAATTGGCTAAAAACTCAAGAGGAAAAGACTTTAAATTAATGGTGTCATTAAGCTCATCTGCTAACTTCAAGAGAAAAGTAAATAGCTGTTGATCGGCTTGCTCTTCTCGCAAGGTTTGTTTTAAAACATCGCTAATAAAGTAACTAATAAGCACTTTAATTGGATGAGATGACGTCGATAAATAAGGCGTTGCTATCGTTAAAGAATTAATGATCCCTAAATCACTCTCGGGTCTTTTAAATGAGCTAATTTCATAATGTCCAAAGACTAAAAACGGTGTTTTTTTCTTTTTCCCTCCCTTATAAATATATTTTGACAAGCCACTCGTTTGGGTATAAAAAGTCAATATTAGACTGCTTTCAGAATAATTTGTTTTAAATAATAGCAGGCCGTTATCAGTGTTTTTCATTGGAAAAGTTTAACAAAGAAATAAAATAGTTCTTTACAAATACATCTCGAAGAATTATTATTTTTACAAATAAAAATGAAGCGCAATCTCCTTCTGTTTATCTTCTTACAATTTTCCTTCTGTTTTTTTACGCAATCTTATTCATATGACAATGCCGTATTAAGCGAGGCATCGGTCAATGAAAATGACACTGTTATTACCATTAAATGGCAGAGTTCTTTGGGTGCTACACAATATAATTTATATAGAAAACTCTATGGCGGTTTAAGTTGGGGTTCCCCAATCGCTAACCTTGGCCCCTTGGATTTATTCTATGGGGATAGTAATGTAGTCGCAAACCAATTATATGAATATCGTATTATGCGTATTGGTTCAACAGGCACTGCTTATGGCTATTTGGTGTCTGGGATTAACACTCAAATTCCATATAACAAAGGAACAATGATTTTGATAATTGACGACTACTTTTTACCCGATTTACAAAATGAGATTTCTGAATTAATTTTAGATATTGAAGCTGATGGTTGGTTTGTTCAACAACAACTGGTAAATCGTAATAACAGCGTTTCACAAGTAAAATCAATCATCCAAGGAATTTATAATAGCGATCCCATTGCCACGAACGGCTTGTTTTTGTTAGGACACGTTCCCGTGCCCTATTCCGGCGATATTAACCCGGATGGTCACCCAGACCATTTAGGCGCATGGCCTGCAGATGTATATTATGCGGACATTGATGGGACATGGAACGATGTTAGTGTAAACGATGCTAGTGCTTCCGACCCAAGACAGCACAATATTCCTGGTGACGGAAAATTTGACGAGTCTATACTCCCCTCTGATGTAGAATTAGAGGTTGCACGCGTTGATTTTTACAACCTTCCTACATTTTCAAACACAGAAACAATGTTAATGCAAAGCTATCTTGGCAAACTACACGCTTTCAAGACAAGGCAATATATTCCGAGGGATATTGCGATCGTTGAGGATAATTTTTTAGGATTTGCAGAAGGATTTGCAGGTTCTGCCTACGCAAGTTTTTCTCCGAATGTTGGGATAGATTCGATTGTTAATGGAGATTATACAAGTGAATTACTAAACAATAATTATTTATGGGCGTATGGAACAGGTGGGGGTTGGTATAGTGGCGCTTCAGGAATAGTTACTACAAACGAGTTTGCTGCAAATAATTATAAGAGCACTTTTTCGATGTTATTTGGCAGCTATTTCGGCGATTGGGACAGTGCGGATAATTTAATGCGCGCTAATTTAGCTAGCGGAAAAACGCTGAGCTGTTCGTGGTCAGGAAGACCTTATATTTACTACCACCCTTTAGCGATGGGCGAAGACTTAGGATATTGTATTCAAAAAGCACAGAACAACAATTCAACTTATTTTTCCTCCACATTAAACACATTTAAACGTTGGATTCATATTGCCCAATTAGGGGATCCAAGCTTAAGGGCAAGGTATATTTCACCTCCGAGCAACCTGACTTGTTCCACCAATGCCAATGGCACGATTCAATTGACATGGGCACCGTCTTCCGAAAATGTAATTGGTTATGCTGTATATCGCAGGGACCCAAACATAAACTTTTGGACCTTAGTTGATCCAGCGATAATTAGTGGGACAACTTATACTGACAATAGCATCGTAAACGGAGGGGCATTTATTTATATGGTTAGAGCAGTAGACACCTTAAGAACTGCCAGTGGGAAATACTATAATCAAAGCCTCGGAACCATTGGGAGCGGAAATTCTACTGTGCAAACACCAATAGTTTCAATGAATAAATACGTTCAAGTTTACCCTAATCCAACGAATGACTATGCTTCGATCTTAGTGGGTGAGCTATTGATTGGTAAGGAATATAAAATTTTAAATTTAATGGGTAAAGAAATTGAAAGCGGCACGATTGAATCGCTTGTCCATAAAATTAACTTGATGCAGTATTCCAAGGGCATTTACCTCATCTATATTGAAGGACTGGAGTCCTCGGTAAAGATTAGTAAGAATTAATTACTTTCCCTTCGATTTACCGACAACAATTACATCCTCATTATCTTCATCCTCTTGCCCCTTCCATTTTTGAAGATTTTTCTTAATCTTAGGGTCTTTGTTCGGTTTTTCATCTTTTACCGGAAGGTTAACTGGTTTATTATCTCCTTTAATTTTTGGATTAAAGTTTATTTTAATTTCCTCCTTTGGGACCTCTTTGGGAACGTATGTATTAACCGTAGAATCTTTCTTAAAGAAGCCGAATTCTGATTTTAATATAGATTTAACTGCTTGTTTTTCTTCTAAAATAGTTAATTGCACTTGCTCAAATTTCGCTGTTTTATCCCATTCAATTTTCGGGTTTTCAAGTGGGCCATACATCCTCATGTAAACACGAAAACCTGTTTCGTCATCAATGATTTCACCAAACTCAGTGTTTTTAACTTGTTGCTTTATGTCTCTTAATCGAAAGGCAAAACGATAATCCACCACATTGTCAAATGAGTGGGTCCCGGAAACATCCATGTCCATTGCAGAAGAAACTATTTTCATTTTGGGGATTTGAATAATTCCGTTGCTTATAACAATTGTATTTTCCAAGGTTTGAAAAGACAGATCGCTAAGTTTTTTTTCAAATTCATTTATGTTATTGTTTCCCAATACGAGTTTCCCTGTTTTTGTTCTCAAACTAGACACAATATCTTTAAAGGACTCTACATTTTTTAAATGTCCGTTGTAAACCTTCAATGACAACGTTGATTGGATCCCCTTTAATATTACCCCAGACCTCAAATCAAAAGGTGCTTGAAAATCTAATGATGCCTCCGCGGTTCCAGATAAATTTTGATCCGTGATTACCGATTGCTGAAAATTATGCCACTCTTTGAATAAGGGTTTGAACAGCAAGTTTTTACTAAGGACGGATGCTTTTAGGTAAAATACTTCTGGTGTTCTTTCACAAATCTCCAAGGAGCCGCTTAGAACTGCGCCTGCATTAGCGCAACTTAATTGAGGAAAACTTAAGCGTCTTTCTTCAATAAGCATTCTTCCCGAAACATTATTAAAACGATGGTTTTCATACGTTAATTGAGCAAGTTGTAAATCAATGTGCCCCATAATATTGTCTGGTAATGCAAAAATTCTATCGCCTTCAATTTTTTGAGATTTAGAGGTGGTGCCTAAATCAGCGACGTTAGTAATATTACTTATTAAATTGATTTTGGCATCTAGCTTTCCTGATCCGTTAATATAATTAAAGACATTGTTAAATGTTCCCACAATATTAAAATCAGTTTTTTCGACTTTCAATTTCGTCGATTCAATCCCAATTTGACTCCCCTGCAATGAGATTCTTCCGTTAATCTGATCAAACGTGCGCTTATCGTCTTCGAGTTTTATCTGCACATTAGATAATTCTATGGCACCGGAACATTCCTGTACAATGACATCCTGCTTTGATTGCTTTAACAAAAACGACGCGTTGATTTTTAGCTTACCAATAATTTTGTCTATTAGCGGAAATTTAAATATCCCGTCAGCAATTCGCAGGTCAATATTTCCATTTGCTTTTCCTTTATAGGTTGGATTGGAGAAGTTTTTAATAATTAAATCCCCACTAAATGGACCGCCTGCTGTTTTGAAATTTAGACGCTCTAATTTTAAATACTCATCTTCCGCTCCTCCCTCATTACTATAATTACCCACCAAAGAAATGTCAGAAGCTTTCATGTGATTAGTTGGTTCAGTTAAAGTGCCATTTTTAATTCCAAACTGACAATTAACGTTCATTGGAGTGGTGGATTCCATTGCGCCATTTATCGCTAAGTCAAAATATACCTCTCCTTCTCCTTCATAGTTTGCAACTTCCTTCTTTTCATCCAAGGAAAGCTTGTTAACTAAATCGGTAAGTGATATGTCCTTGGAGTGAACCTTAAATGAAAGGCTGTCTTTGGTAACATTTCCATCAACAAGAAAGGGAAGTCCCTCAATATTGATTTGAGCATTTGGCAGTTGGAAGGTGCCTGTTTTATTATCAACCAAAATTTCAATAGCAAATGTTGCTTTTTTATTTGCTAACAAAACCACCTCGCTACTTTTTATCTTATTAATAAAAAGGTCACATTCGGCTTTCAACTTATAATTGTCGGAATTAAAATTTCCTGAAAACGTAGAATTATTGATGGTAGTTTTATACTGTTGATTTGTTGATGCATTTTGATATACTAAACGAAGGTTATTAATACAAATCCGTTTAAGTTGTAGATCGAATTTATTACTTGAAGTGGTTTTGGCTGGTTTGAGTATGTCATAATTTGCTTCGCCATTCGCATTAGTTTTTAGATTTAAAGTTCCTGCAGTTACTTCCAAGTATTTTATATTGTATTTTTCATTCCATAAATCAATCGGATTGAATTGTAATCGTATGTTTTTTGCCTGTAATAAGGTGTCTTTGGAGTTTGAATTAGAAAACCGATCTTGAATGTATACATCTTTTAGATCTATGGATAAGTTGGGAAAACTTCCCCAAAAAACTAAATCTACCTCTGAAACTTGAATTGGCTCAAGAAGTTCGTTGTTAACCTCTTTTAATACCAATTCACAAATACGGTCATGAAAAAAATAAAGTCCACCAGAAATTGTAATGAAAACTCCTACAAATAGCGCGAATAGCCATTTGACAACTTTAAATGTTCTGTTACTTTTTTGTTTTGTTTTTGGTGTATCTATATTCTCCATTGGCCATGCTAAATTATAATCCTTTTTGATCGGATACTTTTAACGCAGTGGGGTGTTAAATAGTTACGTTGGCTGGAGAATATATTGAAGAGATGATTCTTACAAAGAATGAACCTTGTTTTTTATATTAAAAATACAGATTGATTTCACTTTTAATTAATGGCTATTTTTTTTACCATTGTTAAGATAGTTGCCATAGCAACTGTTTCGCCTGTTTCGTCAAATACATCCACTAAAAACTTTACAATTCCTTTCGGAATATCATCGTCGGAACGTTTTTCTTGGTCAATTTTTTCTTTAACCGTAAAACGCACACCTATCGTCGCTCCTGGATAAACCGGTTTTGTAAAGCGTGCCTCTTCAATTCCATAATTAAGAAGAACGGGGCCTTTTTTGGGATCAACGAACAAACCTGCCGCTTTAGATAAAATAAAATACCCGTGTGCTACACGACGCTCAAAAATAGTCCCGTCTAAAGACGTAGCATCCATATGTGCATAAAAATTATCTCCCGACACATTGGCAAAATTGACAATGTCTGCATCCGTTACAGTATGTTTATGGGTAAATACCGTTTCGCCAATTACCAACTCTTCAAAATGTTTTCGAAAAACGTGAGGGTTGGCCTCTGGCATTTCACTTCCCACTTGAAATTGCTGGGTAATGGCACTAATCGTGGTCGGGTGACCTTGTATGGCGGTTCGCTGCAAATAATGCAAAACACCTCTTTTGCCGCCCATTTCTTCTCCTCCTCCGGCTCTTCCTGGCCCACCATGCGTTAATAATGGCATTGGGGAACCATGTCCGGTGCTTTCTTTAGCACAATCAGCATTTAAAACTAAGATCCTTCCGTGCATATTTGCTGCTCCCAACACGTACTCTACCGCTTCTTTATTATTCGGCGTAACAATTGACGATACCAAAGATCCCTTTCCTAAATTAGCAATAGCGATAGCCTCCTCTATTGTTTTATAGGGCATTAAGGTCGATACAGGGCCAAAAGCTTCCGTTTCATGACAATCGATTTTATTAAATGGATCTGCGTTTAAAAATAATATCGGGGAGAAAAATGCTCCCTCGGATTTGTCTGCACCAAGCACTTCAAATTTATCTAAATCGCCGTAAATAATTTCTTGTGATTGCATCAATTTTTCAACACTAGAACGAACGCGATCTACTTGGTTTTTTGATGCTAGCGCACCCATTCTTACCCCTTCAATCTTCGGGTCTCCAATGGTGGTGCTTGCTAATCTTGCAGATATTCCTTTTTGGACATCCTCCATCAAGTTTTCAGGAACTATTATTCGTCTAACGGCCGTGCACTTTTGACCGGCCTTGATGGTCATTTCTTTAACCGTTTCTTTTATAAACAGGTCAAATTCTACCGTTCCCGGAGTGGCGTGTTTTCCTAAAACAGTTGCATTTAGTGAGTCCGCCTCAAGATTAAACGGGGTGTTCTTTTCAATAATTCTAGGATGAGACTTTAATAACAAGCCCGTTGTTGAACTTCCCGTAAAGGTAACGACATCACAACTTTCAACATGATCGATTAATCCGCGGCCCAGCCCCACCAACAATTGCAAGGACCCTTCGGGTAGAATTTTAGAAGCAATTATATCCCTTACAACTATTTCAGTTAAAAAACTCGTGGATTCTGATGGCTTTACAACCGCTGGGACTCCTGCCATTAAATTCACTGCGATTTTTTCCAACATCCCCCAAACAGGGAAATTAAAGGCGTTGATATGAATGGCTACTCCTTCTTTTGGGACCATAATGTGGTGCCCAATAAATGAACCTGTTTTTGATAGTGGTGCAGCGCTTCCATCCACATAAAAAGGAAGGTCAGGAAATTGCTTTCTCAAGGATGCATTCGCAAACAAATTACCTATGCCGCCTTCAATATCAATCCAAGAATCAACTTTTGTTGCACCCGTCCAAGAACTAATTTCGTAATAGGCTTGTTTGCGGTCCATTAGATAAAGAGCTAAGGCTTTTAGCATCCGTCCTCGCTCTTGAAAAGTCATTTTACGAAGCTGCGGGCCACCAATTTCTCTACTGTAATTTAGTACGGACTCAAAATCTATTCCTGCGCTAGAAACGGTTCCTATTTCCTTTCCTGTTATTGCATGAATCGCGGAAAACTCAATTCCTGATCCATTTACCCAATTTCCTAAAATATAGTTTTGAAATTGCTGCATATCGTGCGTTTAATTTATGGGAATAACCATTTTACTAAATCATTTCCATTAGCGTAGACCATTAGTCCTAGTAATAAAATGATTCCAATGTATTGGGCTACCTCTAATACTTTTTGTGGGGCTTCCTTTCCCGTTATCATTTCATATAAAAGAAAAACAACGTGACCACCATCAAGTGCAGGAATTGGTAGGATGTTCATAAAGGCCAAAATAATTGAAAGTAATGCTGTGTTCAACCAAAATATTTGCCAATCCCAAGTAGCTGGAAACATGTTTCCAATGGCTGCAAAACCACCAATTGACGTGGCTCCTTTTTTAGTAAACACGAACTTAAATTGAGAAATATAATCCGATAAGGTGTTGGAACCATAAGAAAAGCCAACAGAAATGCTTTTTAGAAAGGAATACTTTTTAGTTGATATCGCCAATGAATCAACTATGATTTTAGCGTTGCTTTGGAATCCAATTGTCCCGTCCTGTCTGATGGCGGATTTAATTTCTAAGGTGTCATTTGCTCGTTTAACAATAATATTCGCGGATTTTCCCTTAGCCTCATAAAGTGAAGCTTGGAAATCATCAAAGAAAATTATTTCTCGACCATTTACTGAAAGTATTACATCGCTCTTTTTTAAACCCGCTTTTTCCGCAGGACTTTTTTTAACAACTGATTCTACGATGTTTGATTTTGATCTAAGTCCAAAAGGAGGGAAAGCACCTGCCTGGAATAACTCAATGTCAATATTTTCTGGTAATTGGATTTTTTCTACTTTGCCATTTACATGTTGAACAACTAAATTTCGTTTGTCACGCAATAAAATTCCTTTGTTTAATTCATCCAAATTCGTTAATGGCTCGTTTTCTATACTAATAACCTTGTCCCCTGACACAAGATGATACTTGGCTAAATAGGGGTGTATTGATAACCCGTTTGATAGCTTATTTGGATTTAATTCAGTTTGACCCCAAGTGAAGACAACCAATATGTAAATTAGAAAGCCAAGTAGTAGGTTTACTGTAACTCCTCCAACCATTATTATTAGGCGTTGCCATGTCTTTTTTGCCCTAAATTCCCATTGCTCCACTGGCTTCGCTAATTGCTCTTTATCCATCGACTCATCGATCATTCCAGCTATCTTTACGTATCCACCTAAAGGCAACCAACCAATACCCCATTCAGTGGTAGATTCATCTTGCTTCCAATCTTTGGGAGATTCTTTTTTAAACCAAGCCGTCTTTTTTACACCATTTACTTTTTTATATCGAAAGAGTGAAAACCAAGGGTTGAAGAAAAGGTAAAACTTTTCTATGCGCGTTTTAAACAAGCGAGCAGGAATAAAGTGACCTAATTCATGTAGTGTTACCAATATCGCCAGAGACAAAAATAACTGAGCGGCTTTGATCCAAAAATCCATAGTATAAAATTGAAGTACAAATATACACTTTCTAAAAGCAATTTTTATAAAAGCCCTCGGTGATTATTCCTACTATCTTTCTGACTTTACTGAATTTATTTCATAAGCAATTTTAGGAATAGAGCATTATTGATTAATTTCGTCCGACAAGGCTCTATGAATACCATCATTATTATACCTACTTACAACGAATGTGAAAATGTTGTTAAAATGGCGCGCGCAATAATTGCGCTCAAGCAAGACCTTGCCATATTATTTGTGGATGATAATTCTCCCGATGGAACCGCACAATTAATTCACGGCTTAATGGCAGAATTTCCGCAAAACATCTTTTTGGAAAGTCGCATAGAAAAACAAGGGTTGGGTACCGCATACATCTGTGGTTTCAACTGGGCTCTAGCAAGAAACTACACCTATGTTTTCGAAATGGACTGTGATTTTTCTCACGACCCTAATGATATTTTACGCTTAAAAAATGCCTGTGAACAAGGCGCTGATGTGGCTATTGGATCTCGTT
>Ga0214919_10003856_pt1 | contig 22318 bp, 20 predicted proteins | sample LL1503_MetaG_FD_177994 | JGI IMG/M metagenome (GOLD analysis project Ga0214919, IMG submission 177994) | Freshwater microbial communities from Lake Lanier, Atlanta, Georgia, United States - LL-1503 | ecosystem: Environmental > Aquatic > Freshwater > Lake | place: USA: Georgia | collected... | reverse complement strand
ATTTTGTTTGGCGCGGTCGGTGACTGGAAATACGACACCCTGGACCGCCCCTTGCGGCCCGAGCAAGCCATCTTGGGTTTGCGCAAAAACTTGGGGCTCTTCGCCAACTTCCGTCCCGCCATTTGCTACCCCGAATTGGTCGGTGCCTCCAGCTTGAAGCCTGAGTTGATTGCGGGCTTGGACATCCTCATCATCCGCGAGTTGACTGGTGACATTTACTTTGGCCAACCACGCGGTCGCCGCGTGTCGCCCGACGGCGCATTCGCTGGTGCCGAAGAAGCCTTTGACACCATGCGCTACACCCGCCCCGAAGTGGAACGCATTGCCCGTGTGGCTTTTGAAGCCGCCCGCAAGCGCAGCAAGCGCGTGACCAGCGTCGACAAGGCCAATGTGCTCGAGACCTTTCAGTTCTGGAAAGACATCGTCACCGAGGTTCACAAAGACTACCCCGATGTGGCGCTGGACCACATGTACGTGGACAACGCCGCCATGCAATTGGTCAAAGAGCCCAAGCGTTTTGACGTGGTGGTCACCGGCAATATGTTTGGCGACATCTTGAGCGACGAAGCCTCCATGCTCACCGGTTCGATCGGCATGCTGCCCTCGGCGTCACTGAACTCCAGCAACCAAGGTCTGTACGAGCCCAGCCACGGCAGCGCCCCTGATATCGCGGGCAAAGGTGTGGCCAATCCCTTGGCCACCATCTTGAGTGCGGCCATGATGTTGCGCTTCAGCCTGAACCAAGAATCCGCAGCGGTGCGCATCGAAAACGCCGTGAAAAAAGTGTTGGCCCAAGGCCTGCGCACCGGCGACATTTACAGCGAAGGCACCACCAAGGTGGGCACCGCGCAAATGGGTGACGCGGTGGTCAAGGCTCTGGGCTGAGCCTGAATTGACAAACCCAAGGTCTGTTTGACCAAGGCTTGCCTGTCAGAGGGCGAACCTCACGCGCAAGCTATTCGGATTTGATTTGGGCGCTGCGAACCACTGGCCGCCAGCGTTTGATTTCGCTTTGAATCAGTTGGCCAAAGGCCTGCGGCGTTTGCGGCGAGGCCATAGCGCCTTCTGACTTGAGGCGGGCGCTGAGTTCTGGCGCAGACAGGCTCTCGTTGGTGATTTGGTTGAGCTTTTGAACAATCTCTACAGGTGTGCCCGCGGGGGCGACCAAGCCATACCATTGATCGGCCTCAAAGCCCTCCAATCCCTTCACGCCCGACTCGGCCAATGTTGGGAGGTCTGGCATGGAGGCCATGCGCTGCGAACTCGACAGCGCCAACGCACGCAACTTTCCCGCTTTGACCATGGGGATGATGGCGGGCGCTCCAGTGAAGACCATTTGAATTTGCCCGGCCACGGCATCGGCCACGGCAGGTGCGGTGCCCCGGTAGGGCACATGCACCGCAAAAGTTTGTGTGGCCAACTTGAAATACTCGGTTGCCAAGTGGGCCGCGCTGCCATTGCCTCCAGAGCCATAGTTGACTTGCCCCGGGTGGGCCTTCAAATAAGTCACCCACTCTGCCACATTGCTGACGGGCAAGGCCGGGTGCACCGCCATCACATTGGGCACTTTGGCCACCAAGGCCACTGGGACAAAAGAGGCCACTGGGTCGTAAGGCAGTTTGGGATAGACGGCGGGGGCCACGGCCAAGGTGCCCACATGCCCCATCAGCAGCGTATAGCCATCGGGCATAGACTTGGCGACCCGATCTGCGCCGATGGTGCCGCCCGCACCGGCGATGTTTTCAACCACCACCGCCACACCCCAGGCTTGACTGATTTTTTGACCCAGGGTTCTGGCCAACACATCCGGGCTACCACCTGGGGTGAAGGGCACCACGATGCGAATGGGTTTGGCGGGATAGTCCCCTTGGGAAAAGGCTGGACCGATCCAGGCGCCCCAGATGCATGTCACACCTATGAGCCATTTGTGCATATTGATCAAGAATACTTTTGAAAAATGACCACGGTGCCAGACTTGAGAGGGTGCAGTTTGGTGGGGCTGTCTTTCAAAATCGGTCGCATCCAGGCCCATTCCAATGACTCAATCAAACGCCCAAGCACCCGCGCAGGTCGGGCCAATTTCACCGCGCCAAATGGAGCGACCAGGCGCATCGGAACCCGCACCGCTGGCGACCATCAGGGGCAATAAATGCTCTTCCCTGGGGTGTGAAGCCACACCACCCGGGGCCACATGCCAGCGACTCAACTGGTCGGTGCGGGACTGCCAATCACCGCTCAGGGCTTGGTCCAACCAATCGTGAAACGCATACGAGGCCGGGGCTTGACCTGCGAAATCACGCAAATTGTGATAACTCATGCCAGAGCCCAGAATCAAAACACCCTCATCGCGCAAACTGCTCAGTGCGCGCCCCAGTTGGCTGTGCAGCACAGGGTCCAGCATGACTTGCAAAGACATGGCCACCACCGGGATGTCGGCCTGTGGGTACATCACCTTGAGCGGTATGAACACCCCATGGTCCCAGCCATACTCAGGATCGGCGAGAGCAAAAATCCCCGCTTGCTGGAGCAGTTGGGCCGCCTGCGCAGCCAATGTGGGCTGCCCGGGTGCCGGGTATTGCAGGGCATAGGTTTCGGGTGGAAATCCGTAATAGTCGTAAATCAACGCCGGGTTTAAGCCACTGGTGAACGAGGGCACCTCAGCCTCCCAGTGCGCCGTGACGATCAAAATCGCGCTGGGCTTGGCTGGCAGGTACTGGTCGATGCCGCGCAAAAAATCTTCGGTTTGCTGAAACAGTTGCTTGCGCTCACCGGTCATGAAAAACGAAGGGCCACCCCCATGGGGGATGTACAAAGCAGGCATGCGGGACATGTCAAATTTCCCCTGAAGAGATCATCGGTTGTCCAAGGCCAACTTGGGGACCACGCGGGCATAGATGGCGCGTTCCGAATCGACCACTGCGCGGTAATCGCTGGCATTGAGAAACGCCGGTGCAACCAAGGCCACCGCCACAAAGTTTTTGAATTCATCAGACTCAATGGCCCTTTGAAATGCCTCATTGAGCCGCAGCACCACATCCCCCGGCAAGCCCTTGGGCGCAAAAAAGCCAAAGTCAGCGCGCAAAGCCAGATCGACACCTTGCTCTTTCAAGGTGGGCACGGTGCTCAAAGCGGCAGCCCGGGTGGCACCGAATTGCGCAATGGGCCGCAGCTTGCCGGCCTCCACCTGGGCGTTGATCACGCCCGGCGCACCAATCACCACATCCACAAAGCCACCCATCACCGCGGTCAACGCCGGGGCTAAGCCCCGGTGTGGCACATGGGTGAATTGAAAGCCAGCCGCATCGGCCAAAGCTTCGCCGGCCAAATGCACCGCTGTGCCATTGCCGGGGCTGCCAAAAGTCAGCTTGCCGGGGTTGGACTTGGCATACGCCACCATCTCCCGCGCATTGCGAAACGGTGCATCCATGCGGGCTGCCAAGTAGTGTGGCGTGATGCTGGCACGGGCCAGGGGCATCAAATCTTCATACACATAAGGCGGCTTGCCCACCAAAGGGGCCACGGTGAGCACCGCAGGCGCCGAGTACAACAAGGTGTAGCCGTCCGGATTGGCGCGGGCGACATAACCCGCACCGATGGTGCCGCCCGCGCCATCGCGGTTTTCAACCACCACCGATTGGCCCAGGTGCTTGGCGGCCAACTCGGCGATTTTTCGGGCCTCGCGGTCGGTGGCACCAGGGGCATAGGGCACGACGATGGTGATCGCTTTGGTGGGAAAGCCTTGCGCCGATAGGTTCAAGGCCGTGCACAACGCGGCGCAAATCCACCCTTTGAAAACCCAACCCCAGCTTGAACCGTTCTTGAACATCTTGATTCTTTCCTTGATGCAATCACAAGGCGCACCTCAGCGTGCGTCCGACTGAACCATTCTCCCCCCAAAATGAGTGCGCACCTTCAAACGCCAGGTCGAACAACCAAGGCTTAGGATGCAAGCTTGTCAAAGACACCTCACAGGACACACCTTGATTGAACATGAATTGCGGCAACTGATTGAGCGGCTGACCCAACCCGGGGTTGAATGGCCCCACCAGGTCTATCAGCAGGCACGCTGGTTGGTGTTGGACACCTTGGGTTGTGCCATCGCGGGTGGGCGAGCCCCAACGGTGCGGGCCTGGTTGGAAGGTCAGCACCTGCGCCACGATCCCTTTGCCACATCTGGCCCCGCCCAAGTCGGGCCCAACCCAGGGGCTGCGATGGCCTTTGCCATGGCAGCCTGTTGGGACGAGGCCTGCGAAGGCCATGCCCGTGCCCACGGCCGCCCTGGCGTGGCGGCGTTGGCGGCCATTTGGCCCTGGGTGGATCAATTGAATTGGGGGCAGTTGCTGAACGCCTTGGTGCTGGGCTACGAAGTGGGTGCACGCATGGGTGCATTGCTGCGCATTGCGCCCGGTATGCATGTGGACGGCAATTGGCCATCTTTGGGCAGTGCGGCAGCGGCAGCCAGCGCCTTGCAACTCAATGCCGAGCAAACCCTGACCGCCATCCACATCGCAGCCTGCCAACTGCCCACCTCCTTGTACCGGCCGATCCAAACCGGTGACACGGCTCGCAACACCTATTTGGGACACGCGGCCATGCTGGGGCAAATGGCGGCACAAGCCGCAGCCGCCGGCATCAGCGCACCGGCCAATGCCATCGAAACCCATCTGCAAGTGGCCTATCAAAAACCAGCACCCCTGGGATGGCAAGGAACGGACGATTTTGAAATTTTGTCCGCCTACTTCAAGCCCTATGCGGCGGTGCGCCATGTCCACTACGGCGCGCATGCAGCCTTGGGCCTGCGCGCACAGTTTGACTTGGATTTGTTGGACCACATCGATTTATGGGTTTACCAAGAAGCCTTGACGTATTGCGGCGTGCGCCAACCCCAAACCCCATTACAAGCGCAGTTTTCGCTGTCTTTTGGCGTGGCCGCCATGCTCCGATGGGGGCACCTGAATTCAACCGTCTACACCAGCCCCGAATTTGAGGATGATGGGGTGCGCAGGCTGGAGAAGAAAGTGACCATCCATGTGCACGATGAATGGACCCAAAAGCAATGGCGACGCGCCAAACTGCAAATAACTTTGGTGGATGGCCGGGTGCTGGAGAACACCTGCCAAGCGGTGATGGGCGACGCAGACATGCCCTGGAGCGAGGCAGACTTGAAGCAGAAATTCATCACCAACTGCCAGGGCAGTTTGAGCCCCGCACGCAGCCTATGGCTGGCCGAGCATGTGCTGCATGCCCCAGCCCATGAACCCATCTTTCCCTGAGTCAAGGGATAAATGGTTCAGCGCAAAGGGCCTGGATATCTCACACATTTGGCACAAACCCTCACCCAGCCCCATCATTTGGCGGTGCAATTATTGCCTTGCCAACGCGACCCCACCACTGTCTCTTGGCGTATTTCAAACGTGGTTTGGCAGCTCAGGGAGATGTTGTACGCAGGGGAACCCCCCACAGCTTGGGTGAATGCGCTGTTGCCCGTGAAGATGGTTTGGTAAGAGGGCGCGGTGGCCGGAACCCACATCTGCCCCTGTCGCATGAAGCTGACAAATTTGCTACCGGCTGCTTCATATTGGCTGTTTGGCGGGCCCCAAGTGCGGTAAAGGTCCAGTTCCGAAGCGCCCACCCAAGCGGCCAACATCTGTTCATATTTGGCCGTTGTGGCGCAGCCCCACAGCAACACCCCGACACAAGCCAGCCACAGACAGCGAAATCGCCTCATGGGATCGCCCCAAATGGGTCATGTGCTTGCATGGTTCATCGCCTCCCTGGCGCTGCGAATGGGTGCTGAAATGTGATGGCGGTCAATGGCCATGGGTCTGTTCCCATGATAGAACCAAACATACTGCTGGCTGTGGGCGGCCCCATGGTCGCGGCCTTGTCAGCCAGCGTTGGACAGGGCCGCTAGAATCACGCCCATGATCTGCAAACAAAGTGCTACACCCCACGCGCCACGGACCCCGTCGGTTCAGGGACGCGCCTGCACGATCACCTTGAAAACAACCAAAGGCTAATCGCCTCGGTTCGTCGCGCCCTTCCCGGCCAGACGAGCCGGGGATCAAAAACACATGGATTGAAAGGGCGAAAAAATGAAAAAAATCGGAAACCGTGTCGGTTTGGTCGGCTGGCGAGGCATGGTCGGCTCGGTCCTGATGGACCGCATGCAAGCCGAAAAAGACTTCGACCTGATCGAACCCGTTTTTTTCTCCACCTCCAACGCCGGAGGCGCAGCGCCTTCGATGGCGAAAAACGAAACCAAGCTGCTCGATGGCCACGACATCGGCGCCCTGAAGGCTTGCGACATCATCATCACCTGCCAAGGCGGCGACTACACCTCTGAGGTGTTTCCCAAGCTGCGCAGTGCGGGTTGGCAGGGCCACTGGATTGACGCGGCCTCCACCTTGCGCATGAAGGACGACGCCATCATCATCCTCGACCCGGTGAACCTGCCCGTGATTGAAAACGCACTTGCCAAAGGCGGCCTCAATTGGGTAGGCGGCAACTGCACAGTCAGCTGCATGTTGATGGGTGTGGGCGCTTTGTACAAAGCCGGTTTGGTGGAGTGGATGAGCACCCAAACCTACCAAGCCGCCTCCGGTGGTGGGGCCGCGCACATGCGCGAACTGCTGACCCAGTTTGGCACCCTGCATGCCGAGGTCAAAGACCTGTTGAGCGACCCCAAAAGCGCGATTTTGGAGATCGACCGCAAAGTCATTGCAAAACAACGCTCTCTTTCTGCCGCAGAAACCGAAAACTTTGGCGCCCCCTTGGGCGGTTCGCTCATCCCTTGGATCGACAAAGATTTAGGGCTTGGCAAAAACGAAGGCGACGATTTCTGGGGTACCAGCCGCGAAGAGTGGAAGGGCATGGCCGAAACCAACAAAATTTTGGGCCAAGGCACAGGCTTTGCCAAAGCGGCGGTACCCGTCGACGGGTTTTGCGTGCGCATCGGCGCCATGCGCTGCCACAGCCAGGCTTTGACCTTCAAACTCAAAAAGAATGTGCCTGTGGCCGACATTGAAGCCATGATTGCCGCTGACAACGAATGGGTGAAGGTGGTGCCCAACCACCGTGAGGCAAGTTTGCAACACCTGACCCCTGTCGCAGTGACTGGAACCATGACCATTCCGGTCGGGCGGATCCGCAAAATGGCGTTTGGCCCCGAGTATGTCGGCGCATTCACCATTGGTGACCAACTGTTGTGGGGGGCAGCCGAGCCTTTGCGGCGCATGTTGAGAATTTTGTTGCGCAGTTAAGGAAGAAGGTAACATCTGCGCATGTTCAATTTGCCCTGGATACTGCCATGAAAATCTTTCGAACAGCCGCTTTTTGGGTGCTGTCGAGCTTTTGGATGGGCTCTGTCGGGGCCCTCAGCTTGGGCAATATCAGCTTGCTATCGAAGCCGGGTGAGCGTTTATTGGCCGAGTTGGAAGTCAAAGACATCAGCCCGGTCGAAAGCAATGATTTGCAGGCCTTTTTAGCCGCACCTGATTTGTACAGCGTAGCGCGCGTGACCCCTTCTCCTGAATTGGCCCTGATCAAAACACAATTTAGGCGCAAGCCCGATGGCACGGCTGTGATTGAGTTCAGCAGCGAGCAACCGCTCACATCACCGTCTTTGGACATGCTCATCGAGTTCCGCTGGGCCACCGGCCGGCGGGTTTTCATGGGCAATGTGCCCACCCAAGCTGGTGCCGGGGCAGCAGCCACCGCAGCGGCGCCACCACCTGCGCCCAGCTTGCCGGTGATCAGCCCGCCCGCCGTGGCCCAGCCCGAACCTGCGCCAGCGCCTGCGACAGCCGCAGCGCCAGCCGCGCCCACCCCAGCGCCCGCCCCGGCCGTGGCTGAAAAAGCCCCCGAGCCACCCACACCTGCGACCCGTGCGGCCAAATCAGAGCGGGGCCAAAGCCTGACCGTGGTGCGCGGAGACACGGCAGGAGAATTGGCGGCGCGGCTCAAAGAAAGCAATGTATCCCTGGACCAAATGCTGCTGGCCTTGCTGCGCGCCAACCCGGACGCATTTGTCGACAACAATGTCAACCGCCTCAAAGCCGGAGCCGTCCTGAAACTGCCCAACTCGCAAGAGGCCCAACAAACCCCGACCACTGAAGCGCGCCAAACCATCAAAGCGCAGGCCGCTGACTTTGCAAAATACCGCGCCAATTTGGCGTCTGCTGCACCCAGCACCGATTTGCCCAAGGCCGGCCGAAGCGCTGAAGGTCGGGTGCAAGGACAGGTCAAAGATGGCAGCGCCAAGCCCAGCCAAGACAAGCTCACCTTGAGCAAGGCCGACTCCAACGCCGCCAAAGAAGCCGACAAAGTCGCAGCCCAAAAGCAAATCGAGCAAACCGCCAAAGAAACTGAAGCTGCCAGCCAAACAGTGACCGATCTGAACGCACTGGCGCAGGCCGCCAGTGGCATCGCTGCACCTGGTGTCGAGGTGAGCGCCCCACCCGCCAAAGCCACGGGCAGCGTGATTGACGAGCTCATCGCCCACCCCTGGACCCCTTACGCTGCAGGCGCCTTGGTGGCGCTGCTGGCTTTGTTGGCCTGGGGACGCAGTCGCCAGCGCGTCACGCAAGAAAACCCCACTTTCGAAGACTATTCCACAGCCAGCCCTGCCGAACCCAGCCCCCCAAACCCGTTTAACTTCGACCTGGAGTTGGATGCCAAACCCAAGACTGTGTCAGACCCAGGGCATGAAACCAAGCCTCCATTGGAAGCCGTCGCGCCTGACTTGGGCGATGCCCCACCCCCCTCAGACTATGAGGTTCGCCTCAACTTGGCCGAAGAGTTGTGGGACATGGGGCAGCAAAACACCGCTCGCGCCTTGGCCGATGAGGTGGTGCGCGAGGCCACTGGCGAGATCCAAATCAAGGCCCAACGCTGGTTGAGCCAGCGAAAAGCCTAAGCCGCATGCGCGTGGCGCTGGGCCTGAGCTACTTGGGCCAGGCTTACGAAGGTTGGCAAAGCCAACGCTCTGGGCTGACGGTACAAGACAAGTTGGAGGCCGCGCTCAGCGACTTTTGCCAACAACCGGTGCACACCTTGTGCGCAGGTCGCACCGATTCAGGGGTGCATGGGCTGATGCAAGTGGTTCACCTGGACACCAATCTGACACGCGACATGTCCTCTTGGGTGCGCGGCACCAATGCTTTTTTACCCGCCGACATTGCCGTGCAATGGGCCCAAGAAGTGCCGCCCAGCTTTCATGCCCGTGGCAGCGCTTTGGGGCGGCGCTATGTCTATGTGGTGTTGTCTTCCCCCGTGCGCCCCAGCCTGGAAAGTGGGCGGGTGGGTTGGGTGTTTCGCCCCCTGCAAGCGCAAGCGATGCAAGCTGCTGCCCAGCTGCTGCTGGGCGAACACGATTTCAGCTCTTTTCGGGCCTCTGCCTGCCAGTCACCCACACCGGTCAAAACCCTGCGCAAGATCGATATCTCGGCCTGTGGCGGGAACAACGACCAAGCCTATTGGCGCTTTGAATTTGAAGCCAATGCTTTTTTGCACCACATGATTCGCAACATCATGGGTTGTTTGTTGCAAGTGGGCCAAGGCCTTCAACCCGTGTCGTGGATGCAAGAGGTGCTGCAAGCGCGCAACCGGGATGTCGCGGCACCCACCTTCCCGCCAGATGGCTTGTATTTTTTAGGCCCGCAGTACGCGCCCGAATGGGGCTTGCCCACGCGAACGCCTGCGTATGATTGGCTGCCATGAACCCACCTGCATTCACCACCCGCATCAAGATGTGCGGCTTTACCCGTGAATCTGATGTGGATGCGGCAGTGGCAGTCGGTGCCCATGCCATTGGCCTGGTGCTTTACCCGCCGAGCAAGCGGTATGTGGACGCGCAACGCGCCGCTCAATTGGCCCAGCGCTTGCCCGCCTTTGTCACCCCCGTGCTGTTGTTTGTCAACGCCCAAGCCAGCGAGATTGAAGCCGCCGCCGCCCAAGTGCCTGGGGCCTGGTTGCAGTTTCATGGCGATGAAAGCCCAGCCGAATGTGCCCATTGGGGCCAGCGCCTGGGCCGACGCTGGTTGCGCGCCGCGCGCATCCCCCTGGGGGAAGCGTCGCCCCCGTTTGACCTCGTAAAATACGCCCAAGATTACTCACAGGCCAAAGCTGTGCTTCTCGACGCCCATGTCGAGGGCTATGGCGGTGGCGGCAAGGCATTCCATTGGTCACGGCTTCCAACAAACGTCAATGCTCACCTCGTTTTGTCTGGTGGACTCACACCTGCAAACGTGGCCGATGGCATGGCCCATGTGCGCCATCGGGGCCTGTCGCTCGCGGTTGACGTGAGTTCAGGCATCGAGTCCGCGCCTGGCATCAAAGACTCCCACTTGATGCAAGCTTTTGTAGCGGCCGTGCGGGCCGCCGACCACCACGCCCACCCGGGCGACTGAATTCCTCCTCTTTCTTCACCCGCCCCGCGGGCTTTTGACGCAGCATCCCCATGTCCACTTACCAACAACCCGACGCCAGCGGCCACTTTGGCATCTACGGCGGCAGTTTTGTCAGCGAAACCCTGACCCACGCCATCGAAGAGTTGAAAGAAGCCTACGCCCAGTACCAACACGACCCGGCTTTCATTGCCGAATTTAAATCCGAGTTGGCGCATTTTGTGGGCCGCCCCTCACCCATTTACCACGCTGCCCGCATCAGCCGCGAGATGGGTGGCGCTCAGATTTACTTGAAGCGCGAAGACTTGAACCACACCGGCGCACACAAGATCAACAACACCATTGGCCAAGCCATGCTCGCCAAGCGCATGGGCAAGCCGCGCATCATTGCCGAAACGGGTGCGGGTCAGCACGGTGTCGCCACCGCCACCATTTGTGCCCGCTATGGCTTGGAATGCGTGGTCTACATGGGCAGCGAGGACGTGAAGCGCCAAAGCCCGAATGTCTACCGCATGAAGTTGCTCGGTGCCACCGTGGTGCCGGTGGACTCAGGCAGCAAGACCTTGAAGGACGCTTTGAACGAAGCCTTGCGCGACTGGGTGGCCAATGTGGACAACACTTTCTACATCATTGGCACGGTGGCAGGACCCCACCCCTACCCGATGATGGTGCGCGATTTTCAAAGCGTGATTGGCGAGGAATGCATCGCCCAAATGCCCAACATGCACCACGGCTTGCAACCCGACGCGGTGCTGGCCTGTGTGGGCGGTGGCTCCAACGCCATGGGCATTTTTCACCCCTATATCCCGTTTGAAAAAACCCGTTTGATCGGCATTGAAGCCGCTGGTGAAGGCATGGAGACGGGCCGTCATTCGGCCTCGCTGCAACGCGGCGTGCCCGGCGTGTTGCACGGCAACCGCACCTATGTGTTGCAAGACGCCAATGGGCAAATCACCGAAACCCATTCGGTCAGCGCTGGCCTGGACTACCCCGGCGTCGGCCCAGAACATGCGTTTTTGAAAGACATTGGCCGCGCCGAATACGTGGGCATCACCGACCAAGAAGCACTGGACGCCTTCCACTACCTGTGTCGCACCGAAGGCATCATCCCCGCGCTGGAATCCAGCCACGCCGTGGCCCACGCCATGAAGCTCGCCAAAACCATGACACCACAACAATCCATCTTGGTGAACCTGTCGGGGCGTGGGGACAAAGACATTGGTACCGTCGCCGATTTGTCCAACGCCGATTTCTTTTGCCGCCCCAGCTGCCAAGGCCAAACCGTCAAAGGCGAACACGCCATTTCACTGGCGGCATTGAACGGGAGCAAAGCATGAGCCGCATCAATCCTGTGATGGCCGCACTCAAAGGCGCTGGCCGCAAAGCCTTGATCCCTTACCTCATGGCCGGTTTCCCAGAGCCTTCGCACACCTTGGGCCTGATGCACGCACTGGTGCAGGGTGGCGCCGACATCATCGAGCTGGGCGTGCCCTTCAGCGACCCCATGGCCGACGGCCCCGTGATTCAAAAAGCCGGTGAAGCCGCGCTGCGCCACGGCGTGGGCATGGGCGAGGTGCTGACCATGGTGCGTGAGTTCCGCGCCACCGACAGCACCACCCCCATTGTGTTGATGGGCTACGCCAACCCGGTGGAGAACTACAACCTGAAACACGGCGTCAACAGCTTTGTGAGCGATGCGGCCAAAGCCGGCGTGGACGGTGTGCTCATCGTCGACTACCCGCCTGAAGAATGCGTGGACTTTGCCGCCAGCTTGCGCGCCCACGACATGGATTTGATTTTCTTGCTCGCCCCCACCAGCACCGACAAACGCATGCAGCAAGTGGCGGCCGTGGCCAGCGGCTATGTGTATTACGTCTCGCTCAAAGGCGTGACGGGTTCGGGCGCTTTGAACACCGACGAGGTCGAGGCCATGTTGCCGCGCATTCGCCAGCATGTGCACATCCCTGTGGGCGTGGGCTTTGGCATCCGCGACGCCGCCACCGCCCGCACCATTGGCAAAGTGGCTGACGCGGTGGTGATCGGCAGCAAGCTGATTCAATTGATCGAGGCCGCCGCCCCTGGCCAAGCACCCGAGAAAGCACGCAGCTTCATGGCCGAGATTCGCCAGGCCATGGACACGGCCTGAGGGGCTCGTTCGCGCACCACAATGCCCCTGCATAATCCGCACATGGCCTTCGCGCCCAGGAGAGACACATGAGTTGGCTAGAAAAACTGCTCCCCCCGAAAATTCAGCAAACAGACCCGGCCGATCGGCGCACCGTGCCAGAGGGTTTGTGGGTCAAATGCCCCAGTTGCGAAACCGTTTTGTACAAAAACGATTTGGAGCAAAACCAAAACGTGTGTCCCAGTTGTAGCCACCACCACCGCATCACGGCCCGGGCCCGGTTGGACGCTTTTTTGGATGCCGAAGGCCGCTATGAAATTGGCCAAGAGGTGTTACCGGTGGATGCGCTTAAATTCAAAGACAGCCGCAAATACCCAGAACGCTTGAAAGAGGCGTTGGAAAACACCGGCGAGACCGATGCTTTGGTGGTGATGGGTGGCTCGGTGCACAACATCAACTTGGTGGTGGCGTGTTTCGAATTTGACTTCATGGGCGGCTCCATGGGTTCGGTGGTGGGCGAGCGCTTTGTGCGCGGCGTGCACACCGCCATCGAACAAAAAGTGCCCTTTGTCTGCTTCACCGCCACGGGCGGTGCGCGCATGCAAGAGGGCTTGCTGTCGCTCATGCAAATGGCCAAAACCAATGCCGCTTTGACCCGACTGGCCAAAAAAGGTTTGCCTTACATCAGCGTGCTGACCGACCCCACCATGGGCGGTGTGTCGGCGGGCTTTGCTTTCTTGGGCGATGTGGTGATGGCCGAGCCCAAGGCATTGATCGGTTTTGCCGGTCCCCGCGTGATCGAAAGCACGGTGCGCGTGACCCTGCCAGAAGGTTTTCAGCGCGCCGAATTTTTATTGCAAAAAGGCGCCATCGACCTGATCAGTGACCGGCGCGATTTGCGCAAAACCGTGGCCAATACCCTGGCCATGTTGTTGCGCCAACCCGCCGATGCGGTGGCCTGAAACTCTGCCACTTTTCCACGTCCAACGCCGCTTTTGCGGCCACATCACTTTGACCCACCATGAGCATTCAACTCTTTGCCTTTGACACCCCCAATGGCCGAAAAATTTCTGTGGCTTTGGAGGAGATGGGGTTGGCCTATCAAGTCCAAGTGGTCAACATCACCAAAGATGACCAGTTCAAACCGGATTTTTTAAGCATCAGCCCGAACAACAAAATCCCCGCCATCATCGATGCCCAAGGCCCCGATGGCCAGCCCATCAGCGTGTTTGAGTCTGGCGCTATCTTGATTTACTTGGCCGAAAAAACGGGCCAATTTTTGCCCGCCAAAGGCGCTGCGCGCGTGGCCGCCCTGGAGTGGCTGATGTTCCAAATGGGCGGCTTTGGCCCCATGCCAGGACAAGTGCACCACTTTGCGGGTTTGACCAACGAAGACGACAAGCGCTATGGCTTGCAGCGCTACATGACCGAAACCCTGAGACTTTACGGGGTGATGGACAAGCGTTTGGCCGATCACGCGTTTTTCGCGGGCGAGTTGTCGATTGCCGACTTTGCCATCCTGGGATGGGTCTGGCGCCATCCGCGCCACCAAGTCGATTTGGCCAATTTTCCCCACGTCAAGCGCTGGTTTGACCAATTGATGGCCCGCCCAGCGGTGCAACGCGGCTTTGCGGTGGCGCTCAAATAAGCGCAGCCAAGCTCAGCGGTAAAAAGCTTCCACCCGCCCTTTGAGTTTGAGCAACAAAGGCTTGCCCTTGCGGTCCAGCGTTTTGCCGGCCGGCACCTTGACCCAGCCTTCGCTGATGCAGTACTCCTCCACATCGTGTCGCTCTTTGTCATTGAAGCGAATGCCAATCGCATGGGCCAGCACGTCCGCCGAATAATGCGGGCTGCGCTCATCGATGCTGAGGTGGTCGGGCAAAGGGGGGCGCTCGGGTGCGGTGCTCATGTCGGTGGTTTCCATGGAATGGCCGCCATTGTCCTGGATTTGTCGATCGGCTTGTCGACATCCCTGACAAACGCTTCAGCCACCTAAAATCCCATGTTTGGCGCCCTCGCGCTTGTCTTTCAACCCCAGGCCCGCAGCCTCATGTGCGGACCTCCTCACCACTGACCCATGTCTGACACCACCCCCGCCGCAGATACCCCTCAAGACGAGAATCAACTCATCGCGGAACGCCGCGGAAAACTCAAGGTGTTGCGCGAGCGCCAGGCCGCCGGTGGTGCCGTGGCTTTCCCGAATGATTTCAAGCCGGCCCACCATGCGGCCACCTTGCACGACAGCCATGGCGACAAAACCCCGGAAGTGCTGACCCAAGAGGGCCAACTGGCCCGGGTGGCGGGTCGGATGATGCTCAAGCGGGTGATGGGCAAAGCCAGTTTTGCCACGGTGCAAGACAGCACCGGGCGCATCCAACTCTATATCGCTCGCGACGAAATTGGCGAAGACGTGTACGACGACTTCAAGCACTGGGACTTGGGTGACATCGTTGGCGCCGAAGGCCGATTGTTCAAAACCCGCACTGGCGAACTGTCGATCCATGTGACCCAGGTTCGCTTGCTGACCAAAAGCCTGCGGCCCATGCCCGACAAATTCCACGGCGTGCACGACCAAGAAATCAAGTACCGCCAGCGCTATGTGGACCTGATGACCGACGAGAACGCACGCAAACGTTTTGTGGCGCGCAGCAAAGCCGTCAGTGGCATTCGCGAATTCATGGTTGGCCACGGTTTTTTGGAAGTCGAAACACCCATGCTGCACCCCATCCCCGGTGGGGCCAATGCCAAACCGTTTCGCACCCACCACAATGCGCTGGACCAAGAGATGTTCTTGCGCATTGCCCCCGAGCTGTATTTAAAGCGTTTGGTGGTGGGCGGCTTTGAGCGGGTGTTTGAGATCAACCGCAACTTTCGCAATGAAGGCATATCGGTGCGGCACAACCCCGAATTCACCATGATGGAGTTTTATGCGGCTTACTGGAACTACCAAGACCTGATGCAGTTCACCGAAAGCCTGGTGCGCGATGCCGCCGAAAAAGCCGTGGGCACTTTGCTGCTGACCTACGACGGCAAACCGGTCGACCTGTCCAAACCCTTTGCCCGATTGACCATCCGCGAAGCCATCGTCAAGCACACCGAAGCGGGTGAGCACGTGGACAACGCCGATTGGTTGCGCCAAGCGTTGAAAAAGCTGGGCTTGAGCGAAGAAAAGCACCACTTGGCCAAGCGCAGCTTGCCAGGCTTGCAGGTTTTGTACTTTGAAGAAACCGTGGAAGACAAGTTGTGGGAACCCACCTTCATTTGCGAACACCCGGTGGAAATTTCACCCCTGGCCCGCGCCAGCGACACCCACCCCGAGGTGACCGAGCGCTTTGAGCTCTACATCACAGGGCGCGAATTTGGCAATGGTTTCAGCGAATTGAACGATGCCGAAGACCAGGCCGCGCGTTTCCACGCCCAAGTGGCGGCCAAGGACCGGGGCGACGATGAAGCCATGTTTTACGACCACGACTTTGTGCGCGCCCTGGAGTACGGCATGCCGCCCACCGGCGGATGTGGCATTGGCATTGATCGGCTGATGATGTTGCTCACCGACAGCCCCAGCATCCGCGATGTGATCTTGTTCCCGGCGTTGCGCCGCGAACTCTGACCCCCACCCGCCAAGCGGCTTTATGCGTTGGGGGATTTGCGCGGGCTGGGCGCATCCAAAATGTGGCGCGCCACGATTTCTTTCATGATTTCGGTGGTGCCTCCGTAAATGCGTTGAACGCGTGCATCGGCCCAGGCCCGTGCAATCGGGTACTCGGCCATATACCCATAACCGCCAAACAATTGCACGCAACGGTCCAGCACCGAAAACTGCATCTCGGTGGTCCAAAACTTGGCCACTGAGGCGGTGGCGGTATCGAGTTCGCCCCGCAAATGGCGTTGTAAGCAATCCTTCAAAAAACTGCGGGCCACTTGCACATCGCCATAGGCTTGCGCCAAGGCATGCCTGACAACCTGCTTTTCTGCCAGCGGGGCACCAAAAGCTTTGCGCTCTTGCACATGCGCACAAGTCCAGCGCAGGCCAGACTCCATGGCACCCACGGCCGTCATGGCCACGAGCAAGCGTTCTTGGGGCAACTCATTCATCAAATACGCAAAGCCCTTGCCCTCTTGGCCCAACAGGCAGTTGGCGGGCACCCACACATCGTCAAAAAACAGCTCCGAGGTGTCTTGGGCATGCATGCCCAATTTTTCCAAATTGCGCCCACGGGCAAAGCCTGGGCGTGTGGTGTCGACCAAAAACAAGCTCACGCCACGCGCGCCCAACTCGGGCTGGGTTTTGGCCGCGACCACCACCAAATCTGCCAATTGCCCATTGGAGATGAATATTTTTTGGCCCTTGATCAAGTAGCCCCCCTCGTGCGGCGTGGCGCGGGTGCTGATGTTGGCCAAATCACTGCCCGTGCCCGGCTCGGTCATGCCAATGGCCGATATCACCTCACCACGGGCCATGCGTGGCAGCCATGTTTGCTGCTGCTCTGGCGTGCCGTAATGGTGCAGATACGGGGCCACAATTTCTGAGTGCAAATGGAACAAGGGGCCAGTAAAGCCACTGCGCGCCAACTCTTGGACCATCACGGCACTGTGGCCAAAATCGGCTTGCGACCCGCCCAATTCTGTGGGCAAGCCCATGCACAACAAACCCAGCTCACCGGCTTTGCGCCAAAGCTCGCGAGAGACTTGGCCCTCACGCTCCCAACGGGCGTGGTGTGGGGCAATTTCTTTGTCGATGAAGCGGCGCACCAAGTCGCGCAATGCGGCCAACTCTTCGCTGTCGCCATCGTCCCAATCCCATGACAAGTTCATGCAGTGACTCCATCGGTGGTGAACCCAAATTTCATGCGACGCCCTCTTCCAACGCCCAGCGCACGTGGGCGGTCATGGCTTTGGCGATGGCGTTCAGCGGCTTGCGCCCATCGGCCTTGTACCAAATGGGCACATGGTTGAGGGCCCCAATCAATTGCAAGCGCAACAGGCTCTTATCGGTGCCGCGTCTCAGGGGCAGACGGGCCACCAGCAGCTTGAATTTGTCTTCATAGCTGTGGCGCAAATCGACCAAGGCTTGTCGGCCTTCCAGTGGGAAGTCATGTGGTTGTACCTGGATGAACACACTGGCAAACGGAGATGCCCCTGGCAAGGTGCCGAGCATCATCTCCAAGTGGTTCAGCACAGCCCGCTCCAGCTGCACCACAGGGCTGGCCGAACTGGCCAAAATCTCGTCAATCGCCGTGCTGACCAGGCGCACACCCTCGGTGTAGACCGCCAGCAGCAAATCGCTTTTGGCCGCATAGTGGTAATAAATGGACCCCGCCATCATGCCCGATGCTTGGGCGATATCGCGCATGCTGGCCTGTGCGTAACCCTTGTCGCGAAACACCTGGGCAGCGGCGAGCAGCAAATCTTGGTGGCGGTTGTGGGACCGGGGTTTGGCGCTGCGCCGCGCTGGCGTGCCAGCGCTTGAAGCTGATTTTTTTGGCTCCACCCAAACCGTTGAGGCACTCATGTGGACCCGGGACCAAAGGTATCGACCAAGGCTTGCGTGGCATTGGCAAATGGGCGGGCTTGTGACATGTCATGGATTTTTGCCCATTGCTCGGCGACAAATTCGGGCGATGCCTCTCCATCGGGTGCCCGCACACCCATGGCCTCCACCACTTGCACGCCCGCAAAATAACCCGCACCAGCTGCCACGATCTGACCGCTTTGCTGGCAGGCCTCACTGGCCATGTAAAGCACCGCTGCGCTGACTTTCTCTGGGCTGGCTTGGCCCATGAACTGCGCCAAACCCAAACCTTCGGTCATGCGGGTCAATGCCACGGGCGCGATGGTGTTGACCAAAATGCCATAACGGGCACCTTCATCTTTGAGGGCATTCATCAGGCCAATCAATCCCATCTTGGCGGCGGCGTAATTGCTTTGACCGAAATTGCCGTACAAACCTGCAGCCGATGTCGTCATGACAATGCGGCCGTATTGCCCTTCTTGAAACACCGGCCACACGGCGCGGCTGCACAAGGCCGACCCCATCAGGTGCACACGGATCACCGCTTCAAAATCGGCGGGATCCATCTTGACCAAAGATTTGTCGCGCAAGATGCCCGCGTTGTTGATCAGCACATCCACGCGGCCAAAGGCGCTCATGGCCGCATCCACCAAGGCTTGCGCACCTTGTGGCGTGGCGATGTTGTCAAAATTGGCCAGGGCTTTGCCACCCGCTGCGGTGATTTCGTCCACCACGATCTGTGCTGCAGCCTGGTCACCCCCTTGGCCCTGGACACTGCCACCCAAATCATTGACCACCACCATCGCCCCGCGCTGGGCCAAGGCCACAGCGTGGGATCTGCCCAAACCGCCCCCGGCACCGGTGACGATGGCCACGCGTTGGTCAAATCGAATGCTTTCTGCCATAGTGTTTATTCCTTCATGGGACGCCATCAGCCCCGGTACATGGCTTCCACTTCGCCACTGTATTTGGCTGCAATGCTTTCGCGGCGAATTTTCATCGTCGCGGTGACTTCGCCATCATCGTGGTCCAACTCTTTGGTCAGCAAGTGAAATTTGCGCACATGCTGCACCTGGGGCATGCGCCGGTTGACCGCCTCCACCTCTTGGGCCACCAAATCCCGCACCGAGGCATGTTCGGCCAAGCTTTTGAAGTTGGTGTAGGTGATGGCCTTTTCTTCGGCCCATTTGCCCACGGTCTCACCATCGACTTGGATCAAGGCACTGACAAAGTGGCGCTTATCGGCGACGATGATGGCCTCTTTGATGAAGCCCGAAAACTTGAGCATGTTTTCAATTTCACTGGGCGAGATGTTTTTACCCCCGGCGGTGATCATGATGTCTTTTTTGCGGTCGATAATTTTGATTTCTTGGCCCTGCGGCAAGTCCGGCGTGGGCACCCATTGGGCAATGTCACCGGTGTGCAACCAGCCATCCGCATCAATGGCTTGGGCAGTGGCTTCGGGGTTGCGGAAATAACCCTTGAACACAGTCGGACCACGCAACAACAACTCGCCATCATCGGCCAAACGGGCCTCCAAGCCCGGAATGGGGTCGCCCACCGTCCCCAAAGGCGAGCCGCTGTCGCGTTGCAAGGTGGCAATGCCCGCGGTTTCGGTCATGCCGTAGCCTTCGGTGATTTGCACCCCCACGATGCGAAAAAACCGCAGCAAATCGGGCGACACGGGGGCCGCACCCGACATGGCGCGGCGGCATTCGCGCAAGCCCAAAAAATTGCACAAGGCGCGAAACACCAAGGCATGCCAAAAGGCGTAATGCGCTTTTTGTACCCACGTCCATGTGCGGCGGGGCCGATCTGCAAAACCCTCGACCGCAGCAAAGGCTTGTTCAAACAACCAACGCTGAAATGCACTGGCCTCGCGCATTTTCAACACGATCGAAGCGTGCATTTTTTCCCAAATGCGGGGCACGCCCAGGAAAATAGTGGGGGCAATTTCCCGCAAATCGCTTTGCACGGTGCGGATCGATTCGGCAAAGTTCACCACCGCACCCGACTGCATGGGCAATGAGATGGTGAATATTTGCTCGGCCACATGGCACAAAGGCAAATAGGACAACATCGCATCCTGGCCATCGCAGTGGTAGTAATGCTGCGCCCCCAAGGCCATGGCGGTGATGTTGCCGTAGGAAATCATGGCCGCTTTGGGTCGCCCCGTGGAGCCTGAGGTGAAGATCATCAAGGCAATGTCATCGGGCACTTGCTGCGCCAAGGTGCGCACCTGGGTCTGCTGCATGGGGGGCGGTGCATCGCGCCCCAACTGGCTCACCGACTCAAAACTTTTCCATGCCGTATCGCTGTAGTGGCGCAAACCCTTGGGGTCGATGACCACCATGATGGGTGCGGCAGTCAGTTCGGGCATGGCTTCGAGCACCTTGTCGAGCTGCTCTTGGTCCTCGCACACCACGGCACCCACATCGGCCGCTTGCAGCAGGTAGGCCACCTCAGCGGCCGGGCTGGTGGGGTAAATGCCAACGGTGACCATGCCCACCATGCCGCAACCCAGCTGGGTGTAGACCCATTCGCTGCGGTTTTCGCTGATGATGGCAATGCGCGACTGCGTTGGCAAGCCCAGGGCCATCAAGCCCAAACCAAATTCACGGGCATGTCGTTCGTAATCACACCAGGTGATGGGGCCCCAAATACCAAAATCCTTTTGGCGCAAAGCCACCTCAGTTGGGCGTTGCTGCGCCCAGTGCTGTAATTTTTGCGGCAGGGTCAGGTTTGTGAATTCACTCATGACAACCACCGTTTGCGCCGCTTGTAGTGCTTGACGTCCCTGAAACTGGCCACCTCTGACGCCCCTTCGGAATAGCCCAAATAAAAGCGTTGCACATCGGCATCGTTGCGCAATCGCTCCACAGGGCCACTGACCACGACTTTTCCATTCTCCATGATGTAGGCCTCGCTGCAAATGCCAAAGGCGGCAAATGCATTTTGCTCAACCAACAGCATGGCCACACCTTGCTCGCGGTTGATGCGGGCAATGATGGCAAATATTTCCTCCACCACTTTGGGTGCCAAACCCAAGGAGGGCTCATCGAGCAAGATCAAATTGGGTTGCCCCACCAAGGCCCGCGAAATGGCCAACATTTGCTGCTCACCCCCCGACAAATACCCGGCCCGTTGTTGGCGCCGTTCGGCCAAGCGTGGAAAGTACTCAAACAAACGATCAAAGTCGGGCTTGGCCGCCCCCACCCGGCCTTTGAGGGCCAAGGTGGCGGCGATCAAGTTTTCTTCCACGGTGAGGTCTTCAAACACATGGCGACCTTCGCGCACATGGGCAATGCCACTGCGCGCGATCAAGTGCGGCGCCATGCCATTCAAAGCGATATTGGCCGCCCAAATTTCGCCACTGCGCACCTCGCCCTTTTCCAAGGGGAGCAAGCCCGACACCGCTTTGAGCGTGGTCGTTTTGCCAGCCCCATTGGAGCCCAGCAGGGCCACCATGGCACCTGTGGGCACATGCAAGGACAAGCCGCGCAACACCTGGATGGTGTGGTGGTAAACCACCTCGATGTTTTCGATGCGCAGTGCGGCGTCAACGACCTCTTCAGCCATGGCCATCAAGCGGTTTTGATCCACCCACTGGCGGGCTCAAACAGCTTGGCAGTGGCGTCAAAACGGTAAATGCGCCCGGTGGCAATTTGGTGCCCTTTGAGGTTGACCGGCAAGCCGCTGATGCCCCCCGAATCCCAATCAGACATGGTTTGCAACGCCGCTTTCATGTTGGGGCCGGTGAGGGGTTTGTTGGCCTTCAGCACACGCTCCATCACTTCGGCAAAGATGGTGCCCACCAACCAACCATGGGTGTAGAAGGTGCTGACATACTTGATTTCTGGGCGGCGTTTTTGGGCAAATTGGTTCATGGTGACCATGGCCGGCGCGTCTTTGGTGTCGTGGCTGTAGCGGTAAGGCATCACCCCCATCCAACCATCGCCCACGGGGCCCATGGCTTCGGCGGTGGATTTGTCCATGCTCCAAATGGTTCCCATGAACTGGGTACCGGTCATGCCGGCCTCGCGCATTTGGCGGATGAACTCGGGGATCGGCGCCAGCACATACCCGTGAAAGATCACATAGTCGGGACGGGCGCGGCGCAGCTTGGCGACTTCAGCGGAGACATCCACACTGCCGGGCTTGGTGACAATTTCTGACACCACGTTGAGCCCCATTTTCTTGGCCCGCTCTTTGGTGGCTTCAATCGGGTCACGGCCAAATTCGGTGTCGCTGTAGACCAAGGCCACCGTGGGTTTG
>Ga0214919_10003854_pt1 | contig 22323 bp, 20 predicted proteins | sample LL1503_MetaG_FD_177994 | JGI IMG/M metagenome (GOLD analysis project Ga0214919, IMG submission 177994) | Freshwater microbial communities from Lake Lanier, Atlanta, Georgia, United States - LL-1503 | ecosystem: Environmental > Aquatic > Freshwater > Lake | place: USA: Georgia | collected... | reverse complement strand
CCATCTTGGTCGACATGGCCCACATGACATCTTTCCAGTCGCGAGCATTGATGTCGGCATCCACGACAATGACCCACTTGGTGTACATGAACTGCCGCAGGAACGACCAGACGCCCATCATCACGCGCTTGGCGTGGCCCGGATAGGCCTTCTTCATCGACACCACAGCGATCCGGTAGCTGCAGCCCTCGGGTGGAAGCCAGAAATCGACGATCTCGGGGAACTGTTGACACAGGAGCGGGATAAAGACCTCGTTCAGGGCCTCGCCCAGCACGCTCGGCTCGTCCGGCGGACGGCCGGTAAAGGTGGTCAGATAGATCGGCTTACGCCGCATGGTGATGGCGCTGACCTGAAAGATCGGGAACGGCTCGACCGAATTATAATAGCCAGTGTGGTCGCCATAAGGGCCCTCATCGGCATAGTCATCGAGCAGCACATGGCCCTCAATGACGATCTCGGCCTCAGCGGGGACCATCAGGGGTACGGTCTTGGCCGCGACCAGCTCCGCCTTGGCTCCGCGCAGTAGACCGGCGAACTGATATTCGGACAGGGTGTCGGGCACCGGCGTCACGGCGGCCAAGATGTGCCCGGATCGGCCCCCAGAACGGCGCAGGCGGGCAGGGGTTCGCGCTTGCCGGACTCTTTCCAGCGCCGATGATGCTGCGCCCCGCCCCGGTGGGCGAGCCAGCGCATGATGGCGCGGTCCTTGCCCAGAACCTGCATCCGATAGATGCCCAGATTGAAGTCGTCCTCGCGGTCCTTGCCCGGGCCCTTGGTGACAATCAGGGGCCAAGTGATCAGGGGCGCCGGCTCACCCGGCCAGCAGGTCTGGATCGGCAGCTTAGTCAGATCAATCTGATCGCCGGTCCAGACGATCTCTTGAACCGGGGCCTTCTTGACCACCTTGGGCCGCATCGACATCACGGTCTTGACCAGAGGCAACATATCGAGGGCATCGGCAAAGCCCTTGGGCGGCACAGGCTGGCGCAGGAAGGCCAAGATCTCTCCGACCTCGCGCAGTTCGCCCGCCGTCGTGCGGGCCTCACCGCCCAACGTCACGCCCATAGCCACGCGCTTGACCGTGCCGAACAGATTGACCAGGCACGGCATGTCCGAAGCCTCACCATCGGCGCGGATGACACTTTCGAACAGGACCGCCGGTCCGCCCTCGGCCAGCAACCGGGTCTGGATCTCGGTCATTTCCAAGACGGTGGAGACCGGCTCGGTGATGCGGACCAACTCGCCCGCCGCCTCTAGCTCGGCAATGAAATCCCTCAGACTGCGATAGGCCATGTGCGCTCCGGTTACGAGGAGGGGAAACTAGGGCGATGGTGGGGGAAAGTCACCCTTTGGCCTCGCACCAATCGCCCAAGGCCGCTTGCCAGAGGCTAAGGGCGCTGATGGCGGCCGTATCGGCGCGCAGGATGCGAGGGCCAAGGGTGACGGGCACCACCGCCTCGAGGGCGCGAAGCCGAGCCCGTTCTTCAGGCGCAAAGCCGCCTTCGGGGCCGATCAGCACGGCCCAAGGTCCCGAGCCTCGTCCCGCAAGAGCGCTCAGCGCAGGCTGGGCGTCTCCGGCCTCGTCGCAGAACATCAGGCGGCGGTCGTCCCATCCGGCCACAAGGCTCTCCAGCGGCAGGGGGCTAAGCACCTGTGGCACATCCAGCCGTTCGCACTGCTCAGCCGCCTCAGTCGCGATGGCCTGCAGCCGCTCAAGATTGACGTGCCCGGCATTGGTCCGCCGGGTGGTGACCAATTGAATACGCCGACAGCCCAGCTCGACCGCCTTTTCGATGATGGTCTCCAAAGGCCCGCGCTTGACCAGTGCCACGATCAGATCAAGGTCCGGCCCCTCGGTCTGGACCGCCACCTGACGCTCGATGGTCAACTGGCAGGCGCGCTTGGTGATCAGGCTGAGTTTGGCCAACCATGCCCCATCACGGCCATTGAACAGGGCTACCGCATCGCCAAGGCCAAGGCGCATGACCGACGTCAGATAGCGCGCCTGCTCAGGGCTGGGTGCCACTGCGACGTCAAGGGACAGATCATCAGGAACAAAAAGGCGTATCATGGGTTCGATTTTGCACCTTTGTGGGCCTCGCCGCTAGACCGAGCGCACGGCAAAGCCCTCGCAGAACATCCAAGAGGTCACGCCCATGCCCAAATCTGCCGAGAAAAAGGCCGCCCTGACCGACTATGACGACGCCTTGAGGGACCTGCAGATCCAATTGGTCAATATGCAGGTCTGGGCCATGGCCAAGGGCCGCAAGATCGTCATCCTGTTCGAGGGGCGAGACGCCTCGGGCAAGGACGGTACGATCAAGCGCATAATCGAACATCTGGCAGTGCGAAATACCCGCGTTGTCGCCCTGCCCAAGCCGTCTGACCGAGATAAGAGCCTGTGGTGGTTCCAGCGCTATGTCGAGCATCTGCCTGCTGCCGGTGAGATCGTGATCTTCAACCGCTCTTGGTACAACCGCGCTGGCGTCGAGCGGGTGATGGGCTTTTCTACGCCCGACCAGCAGGCCGACTTCCTCAAGGACGCCCCCAATTTCGAGCACATGCTGATTGAGGCCGACATTACCTTGATCAAGATCTGGCTGGATATTGACCGCAATGAGCAGGTTCGCCGGCTAAAGGCGCGCCGCACCGATCCCCTGAAGCGGCTCAAGGTCAGTGCCATGGACGATGTGGCCGAGGCCAAATGGTGCGACTATTCCGTCGCCCGCAATGAGATGCTGACCCGCACCAGCACCGCCGCCGCCCCATGGGTTTGCGTGCGAGCCGATCATAAGAAGACCGCAAGGCTCAATGTCATTCGACACATCTTGCACGTCATCAAGCCGCCAAGACTGGCAAACCACGTCGCCCAGCCGGACCCGGAGATGCTCTTTACCTTCGAGTCCGCCGCCATTGTCGATGGTCGCTTGGCCCCTTGACCTCGCGCTAATAGGCCAGCGCCAGACCATCCTTGCGCATTTCAGAGGCTGCGGCATAGCGGCCCTCGAACCGCTGGATGGCTTGATAGCCGCCAAAGCCGCCGTCTGATGGGCCAAACTTCCAGCCCAATGCGGCCAGACCCTCGCGGGTGGCTTGGGGAACGCCGGTTTCCAACCTCAGGGTTCCAACCCCGTCCTGAGGTTCGCCCGTCGGTTCGCTGGAGCCTTCGTGATGCCAACGCGGATTGTCCCCGGCGGCCTGCACATCCAGACCATGGTCGGTCATGTTGATGATGACCTGAGCCTGACCTTGCGGCTGCATATCCCCGCCCATGACCCCAAAGGCCAGAAGCGGCGCGCCATCCTTACAGGCAAAGCCCGGAATGATGGTCTGGAACGGCCTCTTGCCCGGCGCATAGAGATTGGGGTGGCCATCGTTCAGATTGAACAGCTCGCCCCGGTCTTGGAACATGAAGCCCATATTGTCCGCCACCAGCCCCGATCCCATGCCGCGATAGTTGGACTGGATCAGCGAGACCATCATGCCGTCGGAATCGGCGGTGCAGAAATAGGTGGTGTCGCCATGGCTGGGGGCTTGGCCCGCATAGACCGGCGTTAAGATTCGGTCGGGACGGATCAGCTTAGCGCGCTGGGCGCCATAGTCCTTGGAATTGAGCCACTCCACCGGAATCTTGCCAAAATCGGGATCGGCAAAGAACTTGGCGCGGTCCTCAAAGGCCAGACGCTTGGCCTCGATCTGATGGTGCAGGCTGGCCGTGGTCTGGAAACCCATGCCGGGGAGATCAAAATTTTCGAGGATGTTGAGCATCTGCAGGGTGCTGAGGCCCTGGCTGTTGGGGGCCAAGCCATAGACATCGGTGCCGTGATAGTTGGTGACCAGAGGCTTGGTCCACTGCGCATGATGGCTGGACAGATCCTGCTTGGTCATCCAACCGCCAACGCGCTTGAAATAGCGCTCGATGCCATCCGCGATCTCGCCCTCATAGAAGGCCGCTCGCCCGCCCGCTGCGATCTTGCGATAGGTCTTGGCCAGATCAGGATTACGGAATATCTCGCCCTCACGCGGTGTGGCTCCGGTCGCGGCATAGGTCCGCTTGAAGTTTTCAACCTCTTCGATGCCCTGATCGGGCATGGTGAACCGGCGATGGCTCGCCTTGAGATAGTAGGCGATGGTCTGGGCCACAGGCTGGCCCTGCTCGGCCAAGGCAATGGCGGGCTCGAACAGATCGGCCCAAGGCAGCCGGCCATAGCGCTGATGCAGTTCCCACCAAGCATCCACAGCACCGGGCACGGAGACGGACACCGCACCGTAAGCATTGATATGCCCATTACGCGCCCGCGCCCGCGCCCGCTGGGTCTCTAAGGACAGGCCACGCGGTGAGCGACCTGAACCGTTGAGGCCAACGACCCGCTTGGTCTTTGGGTCCCACAGCATCGCAAAACAGTCGCCGCCAACGCCGCAGGATACAGGCTCTAAAAATCCGAGCGCTGCATTGGCGGCAATGGCCGCATCGACCGCTGAACCGCCTTTGCGCAGGATGTCGACGGCGATCAGGCTGGCATTGGGATGGGCGGTGGCTGCCGCCCCAGAACGTCCCCAAACGGGCGAGCGGGAGGCGTAGCTAGCACCAGCAATACGGTCGCCGCCATGCATATCTGGGCGCTGCAAATTGTTTACGGGAGGCGTTGCGCTGCCCGACGCCGCGCGCGCCAGGCCCGGCACCGCGGCGATCAGAGGCAAGGCGGCCAGAAAGGTGCGGCGGCGCATGGGCAAATCCCTTATGATGATGATCAAGGCCGTTATTGAGGCCCATTCGCGATTGAAGGTAACGCAAACCTTGGGGCGTTCCAGTCCAAACCCACCAGCCGGTCCGATGCAGCGCCCAGAGCCCCCCATCATGGTCTTGGGCGCGAGAAGTCTGGTCGGGCGCTATGTCCTGCCAGAGGCAGCAGATCGAGGCCTGTCGGCATTGGGGCTGGGGCGTAAGGCGAGGACAGGGGCGTGGGTCACGGCCGATCTGGCGGCACCCGATTTGGAAAAACAGTTGCCGGAGCTGTCGGTGGTCATCTGCGCAGCCTCCCTATGGGTCTTGCCACCCGCGTTGGAGGCGCTGGCCGCGCGCGGCATGACCCGTCTGGTGGCCTTTTCCTCGACCAGTCGCTTTACCAAGACGGCCTCTAACCATGCGGGCGAACGGGCTGTGGCCGAGCGACTGCGTCTGGCCGAAGAGGCGGTGATCGAATTTTGCGAGGCGCGCAATATTGGCTGGACGCTGCTTAGGCCGACCTTGATCTATGCTGAGGGTCAGGACCAGAATATCAGCCGTCTAGCGGGCCTGATCCGCCGGTTCGGGGTCTTACCCATTGCCGGGCAAGGGCTTGGCCGCCGCCAGCCGGTTCACGGTCAAGATCTGGCCCGCGCCGCGCTTGATGCCGCCGCGAGCCCAGCAGCCATTAACCGGGCCTATGATCTGCCGGGCGGCGAGACCTTGACCTACCGGGCCATGGCCGAGCGGGTCTTTATCGGGCTGGGCCGCAAGCCTCGGATCCTGTCTGTGCCCCTGCCCCTCTGGCGCCTCGGCCTAAGTCTCGCCTCCCCCCTCCTGCCCGGTGCCACCGCGGCGATGGGTGAGCGGATGGCAGAGGATCTGGTCTTTGATGGAGCCCCCGCCGTTCGAGATTTCGGCTGGTCCCCGAGAGATTTCCATCCGCAGTTTTGAGAGAGCCGTGGATGACCCCCTCACCCAACCCTCTCCCCCAAGGGGGCGAGGGCTTATCCGCTCTTTCTTAGCCCTCTCCCTGTGGGAGAGGGTTGGGTGAGGGCCTTGTTTTCCTTCCCCCTACCGCGCCGCGAAGATGGCGCGGCGGAGTTTGGCCATGCCGCCGATCCAGCGGTCATAGTCGTTGGTCTTGTTGCGCATATAGTTCAGGACCACAGGATGAGGCAGGACGAGGAACTTTTCTTCGTCCAGAGTTTGCACCACGCTTTCAGCAACCTCCTCGGGTGACAAAACGCCATCGAGGTTCTGAGGCCCCTCAGGACCCGCGCGCAAGAGGTTGGTATCCACGCCTTGGGGGCAAAGAACCGAGACCTTGATCCCGTGGTCCTTGTGATTGAGTGCCAGATTTTCCGCCCAGCCGATGGCGGCGTGCTTGGTCACCGAATAGGGGGCACTGCCAATCTGGGACAGAAGACCTGCCGCCGAGACCGTGTTGAGGAAATAGCCTTCGCCGCGTGCGATCCATTCGGGCAGGACGGCGCGGGCGGCATAGATGTGGGCCATGACATTGACGCCCCAGCTGCGCTCCCAGGCCGCATTGCTGGCAGAGGCGGCATTGTTCTTATCGGGGTCCCCATCGGCAATGCCCGCATTGGAGCAGAACAGGTCGATCTCGCCGTAAGCATCGCGGGTCTGCTTGACCAGATTTTGGATATCCGCCTCGACCGAGACGTCGCAGGCCACGGCAAGGCCGCCGATTTCCGATGCGACCATCTCGGCTCTGGCAAAGTCGCGATCCGCCACGACGACGGCCTTGGCCCCTTCGGCATGAAAGCGGCGGGCCATGGCCTCGCCAATGCCATTTGCACCGCCCGTAACGACGATGACCTTGTCTTTAATCTTCATAGTCGGTTCCTCACCCTGATCTTGCCGTTACGTCATGGCCAATTGTTATCATCACCCCTGCGTGAGCCGTATGGCCTTGACGATTGGGCGCTGTTATCACTCTTCCCAACAACTGTTCGAAACTGCAATCACGAACGCAGAAAACTGGGAAACGCCATGTCCGCAGATGCCAAGATCTTGAACGCCGTCACCACAATTTCCGTCGAGGGCGATGTCGCCATCGTCACCTTGAACTCGCCGCCCGTGAACGCCCTGTCCGCCCCCGTGCGCGAAGGCCTGTCGCTGGGCATCAATGCCGCCATGGCCGATAGTGCCGTCAAGTCGGTGGTGTTGATCTGCGACGGCCGCACCTTCATCGCCGGTGCTGACATTACCGAGTTTGGCAAGGCCCCTGTCGGCCCAAGCCTGCAGGATGTCCAAAACACCATCGAGAACGCCTCTAAACCTGTCGTCGCGGCCATTCACGGCACGGCGCTGGGCGGCGGCCTCGAAGTGGCCCTGACCTGCCACTACCGCGTCGCAGTCCCCTCGGCCAAGTGCGGCCTGCCAGAAGTGAACCTCGGCCTCTTACCCGGCGCCGGTGGCACCCAGCGTCTGCCGCGCATTGTCGGCGCCGCCAAGGCTCTGGAAATGATGACCACGGGCCAACATGTCCCCGCCACGGCTTGCCTGGCCATGGGTCTGGTCGATGAGCTGGCCGAAGAGGGCAAGCTGCGCGAAACCGCCGTTGCCTTTGCCAAGAAGATCGTCGCCGAGGGCCGTCCGCTCAAGCGCGTACGCGATCTGGAAGACAAGGTTCTGGCCGACCGCGCCAATCCCGGCCTGTTCGCCGAGTTCCGCAAGGCCAATGCCCGCAAGTTCCGCGGCTTTATGGCGCCTGAAAGCAACATCAAGTGCATCGAAGCGGCTGTGAACCTGCCCTTCGACGAAGGCATGGCTGTTGAACGCAAGCTGTTCATGGAACTGATGACCGGCAGCCAGTCGGCCGCTCAGCGCTATGTGTTCTTCGCCGAACGCCAAGCCGCTAAGATCCCCGACATTGGTGATGATGTGGCCATCTTGCCCGTCAAGAAGGTCGGCGTCATCGGCGCGGGTACCATGGGCGGCGGCATCTCGATGAACTTCCTCAGCGCCGGTTACGCCGTGACCATCGTTGAGACCCAGCAGGCCGCGCTGGATCGGGGCATCGCCACCATCCGCAAGAACTACGAAAACACCGCCAAGAAGGGCCGCTTGACCCAGGCCGACGTCGAGACCCGCATGGGCCTTCTGACCGGCACCTTGGCTTTGGAAGATCTGGCCGATTGCGACCTGATCATCGAAGCCGTGTTCGAAAATATGGACATCAAGAAGGACGTCTTTGGCCGTCTGGACAAGATCGCCAAGGCCGGAGCCATCTTGGCCTCCAACACCTCCTATCTGGACGTCAATGAGATCGCGTCGGCGACGACCCGTCCTGAGTCGGTGATCGGCCTGCACTTCTTCTCGCCTGCCAACGTCATGCGGCTGTTGGAAATTGTCCGCGGTGCGGCAACCTCAAAAGAAGTCATCGCCACCTCCATGCAGATCGGCAAGAAGATCGGCAAGGTCGCGGTTCTGGTCGGGGTCTGCCCCGGCTTTGTCGGTAACCGCATCCTGTCGCAGCGCCAGCGTGAAGCGCAAAAGCTGGTCATGGAAGGCGCTATGCCTTGGGATATTGACCGCGTGCTGTTTGATTTCGGCTTCCCCATGGGACCCTTTGCCATGAGCGATCTGGCCGGTCTGGACATTGGCTGGTCCAAGGAGAACAGCAAGAGCTCAACCATTCGCGAAGTGCTCTGCGAAATGGATCGTCGCGGTCAGAAGTCGGGTTCCGGCTATTATGACTATGACGAGAACCGCAACGCCATCCCCTCGCCCGTCGTTGAGCAGATCATTCTCGACTTCGCCGCCAAGCAGGGCATCAATCGCCGCGACATTAGCGACGAAGAGATCCTCGAGCGCTGCGTCTATCCGATGATCAATGAGGGGGCCAAGATCCTCGAAGAGGGCATGGCGATCCGGGCCTCTGACGTCGATATTGTCTGGCTCAATGGCTATGGCTGGCCGCTCTATCGCGGTGGCCCCATGTTCTATGGCGATCTGATCGGCCTGCCCAAGGTTTTGGAAAAGATGAAGACCTTCCAAGCCCAGATGGGCGAGGAGTTCAAACCATCAGCCCTGCTCGAAAGACTGGTCGCTGAAGGCAAGAGCTTCAAAGACCTGTAGAAACAACACGGGCGTCCCTGGTTTCCAAGGACGCCCGAAGTCTATCTGCCTCAATGAGAGCGGCTGAGCCTATTCGGCCCGACGGTTGCGCTTGGCAAGAACCCGCAGGCGAAGGGCATTAAGCTTTATAAAGCCGCCCGCGTCACGGTGATCATAGGCGACCTTGCCCTCTTCGAAGGTGACCAGATCCTGATCATAGAGGCTGTTGGGGCTGGTCCGGCCGATGATCGAGACATTGCCCTTATAGAGCTTGACCCGCACCTGACCGCTGACCTCTTTTTGCGAATAGTCGATGGCGGCCTGCAGCATCTCGCGCTCAGGGGCGAACCAGAAGCCGTTGTAAACCAGCGACGCATATTTCGGCATCAGCTCGTCCTTCAGGTGCATCGAGCCGCGATCCAGCGTGATGCTCTCAATGCCCCGATGCGCAGCCAGAAGAATGGTACCGCCTGGGGTCTCATAGACGCCGCGCGACTTCATGCCGACAAAGCGGTTCTCAACCAGATCCAGCCGCCCGACGCCATTATCATGGCCCAACTGATTGAGCTTGGTCAGCAAGGTCGCGGGCGACATGGCCACGCCGTCAATGGCAACCGGATCGCCCTTTTCAAAATCGATGGTGAAGATGTGCGGCTGATCGGGTGCATCTTCGGGCGCGATGGTGCGCATATGAACAAATTCAGGGGCCTCAACCGCTGGGTCTTCCAGCACCTTACCCTCGGACGAGGAGTGCAAAAGGTTGGCATCGACGCTAAACGGGGCCTCGCCGCGCTTGTCCTTAGAGATCTGAATCTGATGCGCCTCGGCAAAGGCCAGCAGGGCCTCGCGGGACTTAAAGTCCCATTCGCGCCAAGGGGCGATCACATGGATGTCGGGCTCTAGGGCATAGTAGCCCAGCTCAAAACGGACCTGATCATTGCCCTTGCCGGTCGCGCCATGGCTGACCGCGTCGGCGCCGACCTTGCGGGCGATCTCGATCTGTTTCTTAGCGATCAACGGACGGGCGATGGAGGTGCCGAGCAGGTACTGGCCCTCATAGACCGTATTGGCGCGAAACATCGGGAACACATAGTCGCGCACAAACTCTTCGCGCACATCCTCGATAAAGATGTTCTCCGGCTTGACGCCCGCCGCCAGAGCCTTGGCCCGCGCCGGTTCGATCTCTTCGCCTTGACCCAGATCGGCGGTGAAGGTCACGACCTCTGCGCCATATTCGGTCTGCAGCCACTTCAAAATGATCGAGGTGTCCAGACCGCCGCTATAGGCGAGCACGACTTTTTTCACGGAACGTTTGGCGTCGGACATGGTGGGCGATCCTAAGAAATGGAATTTGAAGCGCGCTGGGGTTCAAAGACACCTTGGCGCGAAGGTCAAGACCTAAGCTGGCCTTCGGCAGCCAGAACCTTCAAGGCCTGACGCATATGCCAAAGGTGGGTCAGGCACAGAAGGGGCGCGATGAACAGGCGCGTGCCCAGCATGATGATCCGAGTGGACGATCCTGCGGGCGCTGTTTGGCCAGAGGTCAACAGGACCAGCCAGACACCGCAGGCGATGATTGGAGTCAGCGTCACGGCCATCAGGCGCGAGGCCCGCCAGGTTGGAACGCCGCCCAGACCAAACTGCATGGGCACCTTGGCGGACAGCAGGATACGGCCAAAGGTCTGGCGCGAGACGCTGCTCATAATGGCCAGCGAGGCGATCCATAGACCGTCGACAATGAGGGTCAGCCAGTCCATCAGATTTGTCCCATCAGACGGTCACCTGAGCACCCATCTCTACCACGCGGCCGGGCGGGATCTTGAAGAAGTCCGTGGGGTTGGCGGCATTGCGCATCAGGAAGATGAAGATCTTATCTTGCCAGAGCGGCATGCCCGACTGGGCCGAGGGAACGACCGAGCGACGGCCAAGGAAGAAGCTGGTGGCCATGATGTCGAACTTCAGGCCGAGCTTGCGGCACAGGGCCAAGGCCTTGGGCACGTTCGGGCTTTCCATGAAGCCATAGTTGATAAAGACCTTCTTAAAGTCGTCATTGACCTTTTCGATGGTCACCCGGTCCTCTTCGCGCACGCGCGGCGTCTCGGTGGTGCGCACAGTCAAGATCACGTTCTTCTCGTGCAGGACCTTATTGTGCTTGATGTTGTGCATCAGGGCCACGGGCGCCACATCGGGGTCTGAGGTCAGGAAGATTGCCGTGCCCGGTGTGCGGTGTGGTGCGCGGGCCGTTAGGATATCTATCAGCTCATTCAAGGGCACGCTGTCGCGGCGGGTCTTGTCGGTGAGGATCTGAGATCCGCGCGTCCACGTCCACATAACCGTCACCAGCCCTGCGCCCAAGACCAGCGGCAGCCAAGCCCCATCTGGAATCTTCAGCATGTTAGACGAGATGAACACCACATCCAAAATGCCGAGCGGCAGGAGAAGAATAAGGCATTGGGCCTGTGACCATTTCCACATCCGGCGCATGATCACATAGGCCAGAAGGGTGTCGACAAACATCGAGCCGGTGACGGCAATGCCATAGGCCGAGGCCAGGGCGCTGGAGGTCTGGAACACAAACAGCAAGAGCAGGACGCCAATCAGCAGCAGGCTATTGACCGCAGGCACATAGATTTGGCCCGACTGGGTCTCTGAGGTGCGCTTGATATCGATGCGGGGTAGCAGGCCCAGCTGCACCGCCTGCTGGGTCATGGAAAAGGCCCCCGTAATGACCGCCTGACTGGCAATGACGGCGGCAGCGGTCGCCAGACCCAGAACCGGCCAATAGGCAAATTCAGGCACCATTTCCCAGAAGGGATTGGCGCGGGCCGCAGGATGGGAGAGGACCAGAGCCCCTTGACCCAGATAGTTGAGGGCGAGGCAAGGCAGGACCAGGATCAGCCAAGCCGTACGGATCGGCTTTTTGCCGAAATGGCCCATATCGGCATAGAGCGCTTCGGCCCCTGTGACGGCCAAGAACACACTGCCCAGAATAATGAAGCCAACGAACCCATTCTCCAGCAAGAACCGGATGCCGTAATAGGGGCTAAAGGCGCGCAGGATCGACCAGTTGTCGGCAATGTGCAGCATGCCAAGGGCCGCCAGCACGATGAACCAGATCAAGGTGATCGGGCCAAACAGATTGGCCATGCTCTGGGTGCCTTTGGCCTGAACCAAAAACAGCGCCACCAATATGCCTGCTGAGGCGGGCAAGACGTAAGGGGCAAGGGTCGCGCCAAGATCCGGCGCGTCCTTTAAGCCCTCCATAGCGCCCAAGACCGAAATGGCCGGGGTGATGATCCCATCGCCATAGAAGAGGGCCGCGCCAATAACGCCTAGAAAGAAAACGGCCGTCGACCTTTGGCCAAGGGCTCTCTGAGCCAGCGCCATGAGGGCCAGAGTACCGCCCTCGCCCTTATTGTCGGCGCGCATCAGAAAGATGACATATTTGACCGTCACCACCAGGAGCAGCGCCCACAGAACCAGCGACACCACCCCGATCACAGCATGTTCGAGTTGCGTGGTGCTGCGCGCATGATGGAGGGCCTCGCGCATGGCATAGAGCGGGCTGGTGCCGATATCGCCAAACACCACACCGATGGAGCCCAGAACCATCGGCCAGAAGCGCTGGGCCTCACCATGGTGTCCGTGACCATTGCCGTTGGTCCCGTTCGCCTTATCGGGCGAGGGCTCTTGTGATGCAGTCATATCGCCTGAGGCTTCGGAAGCCATTGAACCCCCAAGGAAGGCCCACTTTTGCTGGGGCCTGCCGGAAATCAAACATTGGGTTCGGGCGATAGACCCTTTCTGAGGAAGGTTCAATCGAACTGATGCTTGATTCGCATCATGCCGAGACTAGATTTCTTTCCAATGTGTCCCGGACAACGCGTAGCTGCGGGGCCGTCAGGAAGATTTTGCCATGCCCGACAGCCAAAAATTTCCCGTCGCCGTCCACGCTCTGGCCTATCTCGCGCACAAGCAAGCCTTCAGCGCGAGCGCGGCGGTGTCGAGTGCGGCGCTGGCCGCATCCATGCCGACCAACCCCATCGTGGTCCGCCGGGTGACGTCTATGCTCGCCAAGGCCGGCCTGATTGCCACCCGTGCAGGTTCCAGCGGTGGGGCTTGGCTGCTCAAGCCTGCAGAGACTATTGGCCTTGATCAGGTGCTTCGCGCGGTGCACGGCCACGCCCATCTGGGCATGCCACGTCCCGGGGCCGAGGACTGTCCCATAGTCCAAAAGATTCCCAAGGCGGTGGGCGCGGCGATCGTGGCTGCCGATCAGGCTGCCGCAGAGCGCCTGTCTCACATCATGGTCGCTGACCTGCTCAAGGATTAGAGGCCGCCAAGCCCCTCTATTGAGCGGCTTGATCATCCGGGGCGCTGGCGTCACTGTGCAGACCTGTTCCATGGTGCTGAAGAGGACCCGTCCATGTCCCGTCGTCTCTGTCTGATTACCGGTGCCTCTGCGGGGATCGGGGCGGCCATGGCCCGCACCTTTGCCAAGGCCGGGTACGATGTCGCCCTCACGGCCCGTCGCACAGATCGACTGGAGGCGCTCGCCGAAGAGATCCGCCTCCGGTTCGGGGTGGAGACCTTTGTTATCGCCGCCGATCTGGGTCAGCCCGAAGCGTCCGATCAGATCTTGGCCGAGTTGGAATCCCACGGACGGGTTGTCGATGCGCTGGTCAATAATGCCGGCTACGGCTTGCCCGGCACCTATGGCTCGACAGCTTGGCAAGATCAGCGTGACTTCTTGCAGGTGCTGTTGGTGGCCGTCTGCGACATGACCCACAAGGTCTTGCCAGGCATGGTCGAGCGCCGGTTCGGTCGGGTGATCAATGTGGCGTCCTTGGCGGGGCTGATGCCCGGATCATCGGGCCATACCCTCTATGGGGCGACCAAGAGCTTCATGGTCCGGTTTTCTCAGAGCCTACATCTGGAATCGGCTGGAACCGGCGTCCATGTCAGCGCCCTTTGCCCCGGCTTTACCTATTCCGAGTTCCACGACGTCAATGACACCCGCGAGACCGTCTCGCGCTCAACGCCCGCTTGGCTCTGGCTTGGCGCCGATGAGGTCGCAGAACAGGGCTATGAGGCCGTCGAGGCTAACCGCGCCATCTGCGTCACCGGCGCGCCCAACAAGGCCATCGCCGTGCTGGCCAAACTGATCCCCGAAGACTGGGCCCTGGCCCTGATGGCGTCTGGTTCTGGGCGGTTCAGGAAGCTCTAAGCAGTCCCCCTCACCCAACCCTCTCCCCCAAGGGGGCGAGGGCTAAGAAGAAATAAGCCCTCTCCCTGAGGGAGAGGGTTGGGTGAGGGCCTTGTTTGCCCCTAGCCCGGAAAGGCGAAATAGCCGGTGCGGGGGAAGTGGATGTGGACGGTGCCGACGGCGGGATCATTGCGGGAGATGACGATCCGTTCGCGATTGGCGGCCACCAGCGTGCCCTTGACCTGATCGCGGCCATAGTCGTCGGCCATCACGGTGACCGCTTCGCCGACCTTGACGCCCAAGGGATCAGCCTCGTCGTGGATTTCCGTGCCCAAAGGCGTCGCGGCCTTCGCAACGGCCAGCGCCGTTGGACCGTCCATCTCCGTGGGTCTGCCGTGACCAAAGGCCTCGACCATGGCGCGCCAAGCGGCAATATGGGGCATGTCCGTCGTTAGCTCAGCAACGACGTCCGGCAGGTTCCGGGCCAAGAACCAAACATTCATATAGGCCGCTGCATCGGCAAGGCTGGGCCTTTTACCAACCAACCAGCCGGACTTGGACGCGGCCAACTGCGCTTCAAGCCAGCCCATCTGAGAACGCCATTGCTGCTTCATCGGTCCAATCGCGCCCTTCATGGCGGCGACATCGAAGGGGCGGCCTGACAGCTTTTCGCGGTCCTTGATGAAGGCTTCGGGCGTCTTGTCGCCCAGCGCGCCAAAGATGATCGGCACCGTGGTTTGGAAAAACAGGCGGTCGGCCCACCAGTTGATCGGCCAGACCAGACCGGCCGCATCGTCAGGCACCATCGACGGGGTCGCACAGCGGCGCTCGATCTCGGCCATCATCACCTGGGTGTCGCAATAGACATCCGCGCCGATCTGCAGGGCCGGGGTGCGCCGATAGCCGCCGCTCAGGGGCGTGAAGTCGGGCTTTGGCATCATGTTGGGCACATGGACCGAGGTCCAGGCCATGCCCTTGAGCCCAAACAGGACCCGGATCTTCTCCGAAAAGGGCGAGGTGTCGTAATGGTGCAGGATGATGGCGTCAGACATGGGGCCTCCCGGGGCGCTATAGCTTTACCAAGGCTTATGCCACGGAAGGCGGGGCCTTCAACAGCATCGTTCCATCGTCGGACGGGGCGCAAATCTGCAGAATCTGTCCTATATCTGCCCCATGACCACCGACGCGCCCGACATTCCGTCTCAAACACCCCTCAAGGGGATGGACCTGATCAAGGACGAGTCCTCGCGCCTGCCCGACAGTCCCGGCGTCTATCGCATGATGGGCGAGGCCGGAGAGGTGCTCTATGTCGGCAAGGCCAAGAGCCTGAAGAAGCGGGTTACCCAGTACGCTCAAGGCCGGTTCCATACCCAGCGCATCGCCCACATGGTCCATCTGACCCGGTCGATGGAGTTCGTCACCACCAAGACTGAAACCGAAGCTCTGCTGCTGGAAATCAACTTCATCAAGTCGCTCAAGCCGCGCTTCAATGTGCTGCTGCGCGATGATAAGACCTTTCCAGAGATACTGATCCGCCGCGACCATGCCTCGCCGCAGATTCGCAAACATCGCGGAGCCCACACGATCAAGGGCGACTATTTTGGCCCCTTCGCCTCGGCCTGGGCGGTGAATCGAACGGTCAATAGTTTGCAAAAGGCGTTCCTGCTGCGCTCCTGCACCGACAGTGTGTTTGAGAGCCGGACCCGGCCCTGCATGCTGCACCAGATCAAGCGGTGCGCCGCGCCCTGCGTCGACTTGATCGCGCCCGCTGACTATTCAGCTCTAGTCGAAGAGGCCCACGACTTCCTGTCGGGCAAGAGCCGTCTGGTCCAAAAGCGCCTGTCGAACGAAATGAGCCAAGCGGCCGAAGATATGGACTATGAGCGGGCCGCTTGGCTTCGCGACCGTCTACGCGCCCTATCGGCCGTCAGTCAGGACCAGTCGATCAATCCAGGCACGGTCGAGGAGGCCGATGTCTTTGCCCTGTTCAGCGAGGGCGGGCAGGCCTGTGTTCAGGTGTTCTTCTTCCGGGCGGGCCAGAACTGGGGCAATCGCGCCTATTTTCCCCGTGTTGATCGCCAAGATGAGGACGAGGACATTCTCGATGCCTTTTTGGGCCAGTTCTACGACGCCCAACCGGTGCCGCGCCTGATCCTCACCTCACACGAGGCCCCCAACCACGCGCTCCTCGCCGAAGCCTTCAGTCTGAAATCTGGCCGCAAGGTCGAGATCGCAACGCCCAAGCGGGGCGAGAAGCTCGATCTGGTGCACCATGCCCTGACCAATGCCCGCGAGGCCTTAGGGCGGCGAATGGCGGAAAGCTCCGCCCAAGGCAAGCTGCTCACGGCGGTGGCCGAGACCTTCGAGCTGGAGAGCCCTCCTGAGCGAATCGAGGTCTATGACAATTCCCACATCATGGGCACCAATGCCGTCGGCGGCATGATCGTCGCCGGACCCGATGGCTTCATGAAGAGCCAATATCGAAAGTTCAATATCAAGGACACCGAACTGGTCCCCGGTGACGACTATGGCATGATGCGCGAGGTCCTGCGCCGCCGCTTTGCCCGCATGGTCAAGGAAGAGGGTGAAGGCACGCCAACGCCTCGTCCCGATCTGGTCTTGATCGACGGCGGGGCCGGACAGTTGGCCGAGGCCATAGCCGTGCTGGCCGAGCTGGGCGTCGAGGATGTCGCCCTCGTCGGGGTCGCCAAGGGGCCGGACCGGGACGCAGGCCTTGAACGGTTCTTCTTGCCGGGTAAGACGCCGCGCATGCTCGAGCCCAAGAGCCCGATCCTCTATTACCTGCAGAGGCTACGCGACGAGGCCCACCGCTTTGCCATCGGCACCCACCGCGCCAAGCGGGCGGCAGAGATGATCAAGAACCCTCTGGATGAGATCGAGGGCATTGGGCCAGGCCGCAAGCGCGCCCTGCTCCACGCCTTCGGCTCCGCCAAGGGGGTCTCGCGGGCCGAGGTGGTCGAACTGGAAAAGGTCGATGGGGTCAGCGGACCACTCGCCCAGCGCATCTATGACTATTTCAGGCGGGGGTGAAGCGGGTGCCAAGGCCGTGTATAGAGGCGCATAAAGACGCGAACCTGATTTGACCCAAGAGGCCTTCGATGTTGACTAAAGCGGCTCTGCCCAATCTGCTGACGGTTCTGCGTCTGGTCCTGACGCTGGTCATGTTCGCCTGCTTTGCGGCGGTGGCGTGGGTGCAAGAGCAGGGTGCGAGCATGGATCAGGCCATGATCTTCTTGATCCTCCGAATGGCCCTCACCTCGTTCGTCATTGCCGCCGTGACCGACTTTTTCGATGGTTGGCTGGCCCGCCGGTGGAAGGTTGAGAGCCTGTTTGGGGCCATCCTAGACCCCATCGCCGACAAGATCCTCGTCTGCGCCGCAGCCTTAGGCCTGATTGCCGTCCATGTTCAACCGCCGGTACTGGTACCCGTCGGGATCATTCTGTTTCGCGAATTTGCCGTCTCAGCCCTACGCGAAGTGCTCGCCCCGCGCGGTCTGATGCTCAAGGTCACGGCCTTGGCCAAGATCAAGACGGCCCTACAGTTGGTCGCGCTAGGGGCTCTGATGGTGGCATGGTTTGCCCCAGCCTACGGCCTTCACCTGACCATCGAACAGTTTCGCCTGATGGCTTACGGAGCCCATGGCCTGATCTGGCTGGCGGCAGCCGTCACCCTCTGGACCGGCATCGAATATGGCCTCTCGGCCAACCGCGCCCTGAAGGCGGCCTAGGCCCCGGTTTCGACATAGGGGCTGATGAGGCCCAGCGGCACGGCGGTCGAGTTCTTGACTCCGCGAATGACGATACGGCTCTGAACATTCGAGACCAGCCCTAAGGACAGCAACTTGTCACGCAAGAAGTCGTCGAAGGCATGCATGTCGCGGGTGATAATGCGCAGCACATAGTCTTCACCGCCGGTCACGGTGGCGCACTGGACCACTTCGGACCATTTGCCGACCGCGATCTCAAAGGCTTCGAGATTTTCCTTATTGGGCAAGGACAGTTTGACCGTCGCATAGACCTCAAAACCGAGGCCCAGCTTCTCGCGATCCAAGAGCGTAACGCGGCCCTGAATGACGCCCGCATCCTCCAGACGCTTGATCCGGCGCCAGCAGGGGCTCGAAGACAGGCCGACGCGTTCGGCGATCTCGGCCACGGACAGACCCGCATCATGCTGGATCAGGTCGAGGATCTTGGCGTCGACGGCATCAAGGGCTTCAGACAATTTTTCCTCCCAAAAGCGGGCATTTCCGCTTCGATCATGCCCAAGACCATGCCGCAGCCCGATGGTCGCTGGCAAACCTTTTCGCACATAGGGCCAAAAGTTCATGTTGTTCGACGGATTGTCGCAATTTGGAGACTTTTTTGCCTGACCATTTTTGACGTCAAAAGACTTGCGCCGCTTAGTCACGGTGCTGTTTAATCGTTTATGGCTATACTTGGAAGGTCGCACTTATAACGCGATTTTTCCTGTGATTGGTAAACTTTGGAGTGTTAATGTCAGTGTTCGACTGGTTGTTGCCCGGAAGTGGCCTACGGCTGGACGGTAAGGGGGTACGTTTGCGACCCGCTCGGATGTCGGACTATGCCGCCTGGTCAGCCTTGCGAGGACAGTCTAAGGCCTATCTTCAGCCTTGGGAGCCGGCCTGGCCCGATGATGACCTGACGCGCGGGTCCTTCAGACGCAGGCTTTCAGCCTACGCCTATGATCTGGACCGGCACCTGTCCTATCCCCTCCTGATCTTTCGCGAGTCAGACTTCGCCTTGGTGGGCGGCATCACGCTGGGACAGGTTCGGCGCGGTGTGATCCAGTCGGCGTCGGTGGGCTATTGGATCGGTGAGCCCTATGCCGGGAACGGCTATGCGACAGCCGCCCTTGAGGCCGTTGTGTCCTTCGCCTTTGATCGGCTCGGTCTGCATCGGGTCGAGGCAGCCTGCGTTCCTGAAAACATCGCCTCCGAAAGTGTGCTCCTGAAACAGGACTTCCAGATCGAAGGACGCGCGACAAGCTATCTGCGGATCAACGGGGTCTGGCGTGACCACCTCCTCTTTGCCCGCGTGTCACCCGATAGCGAGTCGCGGCCAGCCCTTCGCGTCATCTAATTTACATCCCGCCTTTTTTGATCGGATAGGGAGCGCTAGATTAGTGATTCTTAAAGTTGCTCGCCCAAATCTGCGGCGAGCAGGGTCTAGCGTGGATTATCTTCAGTCATGACGCAGCGGGCGCAGAACCGGTTTGTCTGGGACGCGACGGCCACGCTGGAAGCGTTGGGGGCGGCGCAGGTCTCCTTATGGTCATGGGAGCCACGTCTAGATAGCCTTCGGCTGACCGGATCGGTTCGAACCTTAGGCCTCGGCCCCTTGGCACCCGAATGTACCGCATCGTCTCTGCTGGCCTTGGCCATGCCGCGTGACCGGTTCGTGGTCGAAGAGATGCTGCGCACCCAAGCCCCCGGTACTGAAATCTCCGCGCGGATTCGACTGCGCGATGGTGAGGTCTGTATTTGGCGCGGCACCTGGCTAGAGGAGGGCCTGCGCGCCGCCGGGGTGATCGTGTCTGAGGTCCAGTTCGCCGCCTCCCATCTTGACCCCCTGACCGGCCTTTTGGATCGCAAAAGCTTTGTCTCAAAGGCCCGCGAACAGTTGCAGGCGCCGGGGTCCTACGATCTGGTGGTTGCGGACCTTGATCGCTTGCGCCGTTTAAACGAGGCCCTGGGCCATGAGCGGGCCGATCTGGTGCTCGCCGCCCTAGGCTCGCGCCTATCCGCGGCCTTCCCGCCCGGCGCGCTGCTGGCGCGGGTTGGCGAGGATGAGTTCGCAGCCCTGGCCCCTTCTGGCGAGGGCGACGCGTCTGAGCGTTTGCGTATGGCGCTGGAGCAGCCCTTGCGGGTGGCGGGCTTTGATATCTATCCGACCCTGTCTATTGGCGCCCTTAAGGTCGAGGGCGGCGAAGACGCGCCGGAAGCCACCGAATTGCTGCGCCGTGCAGAGCTGGCTGTTGAGTCGGCCAAGGGTGGTGGGCGCGGCGGGGCGGCCGCCTATGGACGGGCGATGGAGAGCGACGGCCTGTCCAAGCTGGCACTAGAGGCGGACCTGCGCGGCGCGATCCAGCGCGGCGAGATCGTGCCCTTTTTCCAGCCCGTCGTTCGCCTATCGACCGGCGGCATCTCAGGCTTCGAAGCCCTCGCTCGCTGGCGCCATCCGCGCCGGGGCCTAGTCTTCCCAGACGAGTTCTTGCCCCTCTGTAACGAGATGGGACTGCTCGCCGAACTGGGCGCCCACATGTTGCAGGCCTCGGCCAAGCAGTTGGCGGCATGGAAGCTCGCCCATCGCAGCGCCACGGACCTGACCTGCAGTGTGAACCTGTCTACCGGCGAGATTGATCGGCCGGGTCTGGTGCAAGATGTTGGCCGGATCATCCGCGAGGCGGGACTGCCGCCGGGCGCCATCAAGCTGGAGGTGACGGAAAGCGACATCATGCGCGATCCTGACCGCGCCGCCGTGATCCTTGGTCAGCTTCGGGCCGTTGGGGCCGGCCTTGCGCTCGACGACTTCGGCACAGGCTTTTCATCCCTGTCCTATCTCAGCCGCCTGCCCTTCGACACGCTCAAGATCGACCGCTATTTTGTGCGCACCATGCCCAGCAATGAGGGTTCGGCCAAGATCGTACGCTCAGTGATCAATCTTGGCGGCGATCTGGCGCTCGAGGTCGTGGCCGAGGGCGTTGAGAACGCCAATGTGGCTCGTCAGCTTCAAGATATGGGCTGTGACTACGGCCAAGGCTTTGGCTATGCCCCGGGCCTATCGGCGCAAGAGGCCGAGGTCTATCTCAATGAGAGCTACGCCGATGGCTCAGCCCCGGTAAAGGCCCGCGGCTGAGGTCTATCGGACCCTCAATGGTGATCGTGATCATCGTGGGGATCGAGCAGCTTATGCGCATGGATGATGAAATAGCGCATATGGGCATTGTCCACGGTCGCCTGCGCCTTGGCCTTCCAAGCGGCATAGGCCTCGGCATAGTTGGGGAAGGCTCCGACCATCTCGACCTTGGACAGGTCACGGAACGCCATCGTTTCCACATCGGCCAATTCGCCGCCAATCAGGAGGTGAAGAAGTTGCTTGTCTTGCATGTCAGGTCCTAGGAGCGGTTGCCAAATTCCAGAGCAGAGGTCCGCGCCAGAATCAGCGGATGAAGGGCTGAATTAGCGCAAATCAGGCTCTTTTGCAGGGGACTTTCGCGATTATAGCGAAAGGCCAGGCCCTGATGGTCGGTGGTGATCGCGCCTGCCTCAGAAGCGATGATTTCTGCGGCCGCCAGATCCCAATCATTCTTGGCTGAGAGGGCTAGCGCTGCATCAAAGGTCCCCGCTGCGACTAGGGCCATGCGATAGGCAATCGAGTTGCGCGTGGCAAAACGCATCGGCGGCCATGGCGTTTTCCAAGCCGGATGGGCGAACATCTTCTCATCACCGAGCATGGCGCTGTCGTGAAGCTCAGGCGTGCTGCTGGGCCGGATGGACGCGCCATTGAGCCAAGCCCCGCCGCCGGACAGGGCGTCATAGGTCTCATCGAGTGCGGGGGCGTGAACCACGCCGGCGATGGGGCGTCCGGCCTCCACCACCGCAATGGCGACGCTAAACCAAGGCTTGTCCTTCATATAGGCCGCTGTGCCATCGATAGGATCGACGACGAACAGGCGCTGTTTGCTAAGGCGCGCTGGATCATCCGCCGTCTCTTCCGACAGCCAGCCATAGTCCGGCCGCGCGGCCATCAGGCGCTCTTTGAGCAAGGTGTCGACGGCGATGTCGGCATTGGTCACCGGCGAGCCGCCCCCTTTGGACCAGGTCTTCAGGCCATCCTTGCGCAGGTCCATGGCCAGTTGGCCAGCATCCAGAGCCGCCTGTCGGATCAGCGCCAGATCATCTCTCATCGGCCTGCAATCGCTACGCCGTCGATCAGGACCGACGGGGCATTGGAGGCGCCGCGCAGTTCAAGGTCTGAGCCGACCACGAGCCTTTTATAGAAATCGATCAGATTGCCCGCGACGGTGATCTCCGTGACCGGATAGGCGGGCGCGCCGTCCTCGAACCACTGACCCGAAACCCCGATCGACCAGTCGCCCGTATTGGCATTAAGCGAGGGGCCGAACATGGAGGTAACCAAAAGCCCGGTCTGGGCATCGGCCATCAATCCGGCCAAGTCCTTCTGGCCCGGATGGACCGTAACATTGGAGGTCGAGACACCGGGGGCTCCGGCCATGGAGCGCGAGGCGTGCCCCGTGCTGACC
>Ga0214919_10003853_pt1 | contig 22325 bp, 13 predicted proteins | sample LL1503_MetaG_FD_177994 | JGI IMG/M metagenome (GOLD analysis project Ga0214919, IMG submission 177994) | Freshwater microbial communities from Lake Lanier, Atlanta, Georgia, United States - LL-1503 | ecosystem: Environmental > Aquatic > Freshwater > Lake | place: USA: Georgia | collected... | reverse complement strand
GAACAGAAGCATTCCAACTAAATGTAACTCCCGCAGTCAACGAACTTAAGGTAACGCCTAAAGTATTACTACCTGTACATATTGCTTGATTAGCTACAGAAAATTGTGTTACCGGTGAAGGATTTACTGTGATAGTGAACGGTGCTGAAGTTCCGTTACAGCCATTCGCCGTTGGAGTTACTTGGTAACTTAAAGTGTAAGGCGAAGTGCCGGCGTTGTTTATCGTACTTGCAGGAATTTGTCCACTTCCTGGTGTTGGATTTGGATAACCCGTTACCGTTCCCGGTACAGAACCTGGATTACTTAATGTCCAAGAAAAATTCCCGCCTGCTACTGAATTACTGAAACTTGTTAAGGTAGTTAGAGCACCACCACAAACTGTCTGGTTGGCTGATAAAGTTAAAACAGGCGTTGGATAAACTGTTATAACATACTGAATCGTTGGGCCGCTACAACCATTCTTCGATGCTGTTACACTATACGTAATTGTTTGATTCGTATTACTTGAATTCGTTATTCCGTTGATGACAGGTAAGTTTACGTTCCCACTTGCTGCAAATCCCGAAACACTTCCACTGCTGCCAACTGCTGTCCATGCAAAGGTAGAAGCACCTACCCCACTCGTCCAAGTTACTGCCGTGGTGGGAGCACCTGAACATATTGCTTGTGATAAAACTGCATTGGTAACGCTTGGTGTCGGGTTAATCGTTACTAGAAAATTACTTGGAGTTCCAACACACCCATTATAGGTCGGTGTAACGCTGATCGTTCCAACTATTGGCACATTGGTATTGTTTGCCGGGGCATTCCAAGATGGGATATTTCCGGATCCATTGGCACCTAATCCAATTGCGGTGTTATTGTTCGTCCAGTTAAATACACTTCCAAGCGGATTACTGGTAAATGCATTGGGACTAATGGCCGCACCTGGACATAAAACTTGAGCTGCTAATCCAGTCATGACAGCAATAGGATTTACATATGTAATAACTACTATTGGAGTTCCTGGACAAGCACTCGATAAGGGCGTAATGGTATAAGTGGTTGTTCCAATTACCGCAGATGAATTTGTTAGAGTTTGCTGAATGGTTGATCCTGCAGCTACTGAATTAGTACCGCCTGTTATTCCGGCACCATTAACAGCCGTCCATGTAAATAAGGTGTTGGGCGTTGTAGAACTTAAAGCAATGCTTACTTGTGTGCCGCTACAAATCGTATCGTTAGAAACAAAGGCTGCTTGAGCAATTGGAGATGGGTTAATCGTAATTGTGTAGGTAGAAATAGAACCCGGACATTGAGATCCTCCCGTTGTGGTAGCTTGAGCAGTAATCGTAACTACCAAAGGTGTGATTCCCAAATTTGTTAGGTTGTTGTATACAGGGATTGTATTCGTTCCGGATACAGGATTGAAATTCCCAACTCCTACTGGAACAGAAGCATTCCAACTAAATGTAACTCCCGCAGTCAACGAACTTAAGGTAACGCCTAAAGTATTACTACCTGTACATATTGCTTGATTAGCTACAGAAAATTGTGTTACCGGTGAAGGATTTACAGTTATAGTGAACGGTGCTGAAGTTCCGTTACAGCCATTCGCCGTTGGAGTTACTTGGTAACTTAAAGTGTAAGGCGAAGTGCCTCCATTGTTTATCGTACTTGCAGGAATTTGTCCACTTCCTGGTGTTGGATTTGGATAACCCGTTACCGTTCCCGGTACAGAACCTGGATTACTTAATGTCCAAGAAAAATTACCACCTGCTACCGAATTACTGAAACTTGTTAGGGTAGTTGGAGCGCCACCACAAACTGTTTGGTTGGCTGACAAGGTTAAAACGGGCGTTGGATTTATGGTAATTGTATATGTAAATGATAGTCCAGTACAACCATTTAGTGTTGGGATTACGGTATATGTTATGGTTTGAGGTGTACTCCCACTATTAATAATGGTCATTATTGGTAAACTTCCCGAACCAGAGGGCGTAAAACCGGTAACACTTCCTGAACTGGCTACCCCACTCCAAGTAAAAGATGTTCCTCCCAAATTGGCGGTCCATGGTACTGCAGCCGTGGCAATACCAGAACAGCGAGTTTGGGCTATAGGGGTATTAACAATTCCAGGCGTGGGAGAAATAGTTACCACAAAATTACTTGTCGTTCCAACACAACCATTATAAGTCGGCGTAACGCTTATCGTTCCAACTATTGGCACATTTGTATTGTTTGCTGGAGCATTCCACGCAGGAATATTACCAGAGCCACTTGCCACTAATCCGATTAAGGTATTTGAATTTGACCATACAAATGTTGAACCGACTGGAACACTAGCAAAAGCAGCAGGTGCTATGTTTGCTCCGGGACAAACTGTTATTGCTTGATTAACAACGTTTGTTGCTATGGGCTGAACCGTTATTTGTGTGGTAATGGGAGCGCCAGTACAGCCTGATAAAGTGGGTGTTATCGTATAGGATATTGTTTGCGTTGCAGTAGAGTTATTTGTAACCGTTACGTTTAAAATAGAAGTTGGTGCAGTGACCGTTCCACTTGTACTTGCGGTAACACCGGCAGGCAATGGTGTGACTACTTGCCAATTATAATTCGTATTAGCCAATGTTGATGATAAATTATAACTCACCTGAGCACCTGAACAAATTACCGAAGTAAGTGGGTTCACCGTAGCCGCAGGAATTGCATTGACAACAATGGTCACTGTCGAAGAAACAGCAATACAAGGCCCAGCAGGGTCATTAGTGGTTAAAGTAAGAATGATATTTCCCACATATCCCACAGGCGGGGTGTAAGTAGATGTTAAGGAAGTTGAATTAGAGAAGGTTCCTCCAACATTTGAAGTCCAAGTTGCACTAGAGGCCGCGCCACCTATTTGACCTGCCAAAGTAAGCACTTGATTCATACAAATTGCCCCATAGTTTCCTGGGACAACTGTTGCTTGCGTTTGAAAAGAAATCACGGTTTGTGCTACAGCAAATTGACATGGCGCTGGAGGATTGCCGGAGGTAAGTGATAATACAGCATTTCCAACAAAATTTGGAGGAGGTGTAAATACGGCATTTAATGCGTTGGCGTTGGGTGTAAAAGTTCCACCAACTACACTGGAAGACCATGTCCCTGTTATTGAGCCACCACTTACCGTCCCATTTAATTGCACCGATGAACCCATACAAAAAGGACCGTAAGTTCCAGGCGTTACGATAGCTCCTGGCTGAACCACAATCGTAGAATTGGCGGTAGTGGTTCCGCATTCGTTGGTGGCACTTACAGAAAAAGGGAAAGTACCGCTCGCTGGATAAGTGATCGCGCCAGGATTTAGAAGATTCGACGATAAAGGATTTGGCTGGCTGTTAAGCGGTATATTATTATTTGGGTTAAAATTCCATGCATATGTTGGAGCTTGAATTGAATAACAATTATTTACGGTAGCGATTGGATTAAAAGGGCTTCCCAAACAAATTGAGGCTGGAGGGGTAATGTTAACGGTAGGCGCTGCTTTGATCGTTACTTGGGTTGTTGTCGTTTTTGGTTGACAACCCAGAGGATTGGTATTAGAAAAAACAGGTGAGCTTAAACTATTAGTTAACTGAATATCATAAACCCCTGGACCTGTAAATCCAATGTTAGGGTTAAGGGTTTGCGCACTGGTATTGTTTGTGTAAGCCCAGGCAGGCTGGCCACAATTTTGTGGATTTGAAGGTGTTACGGTCCACGCAGAAACATTAGTTAAATTACATTGTGGAGGAGTTGAATTGTTCAGAAAAACACCCGAAATTGGTGCACAAGCAACAACGAATGGTGAAGTTATTTGAACTTGAAAATCTGGGGTAACACAGATATTGGTCACAGCAGAATCAATTCCACATGGATTATTTTGACCTCCTACATACAAGGTCATTGTGTAATTACCTGGCAATAAAAACTGTATATCAATATTTGTGGTTCCATTTGTCCATAAATTTGGAGAAATCAAACTCGGTGCAGTTCCCAAAGAACCGGAAAGAATAGTTGCATAAGCATTGCTCGCAGCAATTGGTCCAGCAGGCCCGTATAACCTCCAAATCTTCTTGTAAGTATTAGTGCACTGATAGGGAGTTGCAGCATTTCCGCCAGATATGTTTGTTCCGGGGATGGTATTATCATTAAAAACCACATGGCTACCTTGACATATCTTATTGTTGTACTGAGATAAATTAGGGGTAGTGGTTATTTGGGCATCTGGAGCACTTTGAATATTTATCGGTGTATAGGCTTGTGAAGAATTACCGCAAGCATTCTGACTAATTATTGATGCTTGAAAAGAATTCTGAAAAGTAGTATTATTTAAAATGGAATTAGTTCCACATGAAACCGAGGTAAATATATGTTGGAAATTAGCGGGTGGTGGATAGTTGAATGTTACAGGTTGACTTCCGTCATTAAAAGTAATAGTGTAGATTGTCCCTGGAGATCCTAATGGATTTGTAATATTAAACAAAACACTGGAAGGATTACATAATACTGGAGATGGCCCAGGGGAAACGCCGGCATTTGGGCTTGCGCCAATAAATGATGGGTAAATATTTGAATTTAAACAAGCTGCATTATTTTGCTGGAGAGTATAAGTAACAAAGTTATTTAAATATGAAGGATAGTAATGCTGAAAATTAGCATTGCCTGTTAAAATATTGGAACCATTAAAAACATTATTCGTTCCATCTCCCCAATAAATTGTATGAACCGAATTAGCATTAGTATTCGTTGTTGAAGAAATTAATGATAATACTTCACCCTGGTTGTTGCTATTACATGAGGTAAAATAGGTGACGCCATTAAAAGTAGATACGCTAAAACCACCCACACCATTCGGATCTGGCTGCAAATTCAAATTTGGACTTGGATTTGAATTTTGAATAATAACTTGCATGGTGGTAGCAGCACCTCCATTGACACTTAACGTAACAACGTAGGTACCTGGATTTGCAAAAGTAACAACATGAGGCCCTATAGTATTAGCATTAGCAGGATTCCCTCCTGGAAATGTCCAGTTAATTGTATTGACATTACCAGCAGTTGTATTTGTAAATAAAACTTGTGATCCGCTACAAAGCGTTAGTGAATTGTTTACTGATGCTGGACTCGTCGTAAAACTAGCTTGACCATAAACATGACCTAAAGAAATAAACAGAAGTAAACAAAGTATTTTAACTAACTGCCGGTACTTTTTTCTCACGCGTAATTTTAATAGTTAAGTAGTAACAAATATAGTGAATATCTACTTAACTAATTACAAAAATAAAGGTTGCTATTTTTATTTCATAATTACATAAAAATAACACCAAAAGCCTAACGCGTGAATAACATTTCGCGAAACTTAGGCAATGGCCACAATTCATCTTCTACAAGCAACTCTAATTTATCTGCATGATAACGAATTTCATCGAAGTGAATCTTAACATTATCACAATATGCGATAGCTTTTTCTTCGGCATGGGCTATCTTATTTGCTAATTTTCTTTCTTTCAACATTATATCAGCCGATTGCTTCATTAAATTAATGTGCTCACTTATTTTGGTTAACAACTCAAGTTGTGCTTTGGCTTGCCCTTTTCCTTCCTTTTCACCAAATACCTGCATTAATCCTTGCACGTTTTTTAAGAGTTTATTTTGATATTCTACCGCTGCAGGAATGAAATAATTTTGAACAATATCACCCATTAATCTCGATTCTATTTGAATTTTAAGGATGTAACTTTCAAATTCAATTTCTGTACGCGCCTCAAGTTCCCTATGTGTAAGCACGCCCATATCGTCAAAAAGCTTAGCTACATTTTTCCCTTGCCAAATTTTAATAGCCCGCGGTGTGTCTTTTATATTCGTTAGACCTCTTTTTTCAGCCTCTTTCATCCACTCTTCGCCGTAGCCATTTCCTTCAAAACGAATTTTCTTCGATGCACTAATCAGCACTTGAAGTTCCTTCAGAATCGCCTCATCTTTCCCTTCTCCCTTTAACAAACGAGCATCAATGGACTTCTTAAAAATTTTCAACTGATTCGCAACGATCGTATTAACAACTATCATTGCAGAGGCACAATTAGCCGATGAACCAACCGCTCTAAATTCAAATTTATTACCCGTGAAAGCAAAAGGAGAGGTTCGATTTCGATCAGTATTATCCAGTAAAATTTGTGGGATTTTACCAATGTTCAACTTTAACTCCGTTTTATCTTGAGGGGTCATTTTTCCGGCCTTAATGTTTTTTTCTAAATCATCTAGTAAACCAGATAATTGCGAACCAATAAAGACAGAAATAATGGCTGGAGGCGCTTCATTTGCCCCTAAGCGATGATCATTTCCAGCAGAAGCGATGGCTGCTCGCAATAAATCAGCATGATCATGAATTGCCTTAATGGTATTGACAAAGAACGTTAAAAACTGAAGATTTGACTTTGGATTTTTTCCAGGCGCTAATAAATTGACACCAGTATCGGTACTTAGCGACCAATTGTTATGTTTACCGGAACCATTTACACCTTTGAAAGGCTTTTCATGAAGCAGAACCCTAAAATTATGCTTACGAGCCACCTTCTCCATTATGTCCATTAGCAATAAATTATGATCGTTGGCTAAATTACATTCCTCAAAAATGGGTGCACATTCAAATTGATTTGGCGCCACCTCATTATGTCGAGTCGTTACTGGAATCCCTAGTTTTAAAGACTCCACTTCAAACTCGCGCATGTACGCATTAACGCGCTCGGGAATCGATCCAAAATAATGGTCATCCAGTTGTTGTCCTTTTGCAGGAGCATGACCAAACAAAGCACGACCAGTCAATAATAAATCGGGACGAGCATTAAATAAGGCTTGATCTATCAAGAAATACTCTTGTTCCCAACCTAAAGTAGCGTTGACTTTAGAAACATTTTTATCAAAAAACTGACAAACTTCCACAGCCGCTTGATCAATCGTAGCAAGTGCGCGTATGAGCGGCATTTTAAAATCGAGGGATTCGCCCGTATAGGAAATAAAAATGGTTGGAATACATAAGGTTTTACCAATCACAAATGCTGGTGACGACGGATCCCAAGCGGTATATCCACGCGCTTCAAAGGTATTTCGTATCCCTCCATTCGGAAATGAAGAAGCATCTGGCTCTTGCTGTACTAATAAATCACCGTCAAAACGCTCAATGGCTTTACCTGGTCCAATGGGTTTAAAAAACGCATCATGCTTTTCAGCGGTTGAACCTGTTAGAGGCTGAAACCAGTGAGTATAATGGGTGGCTCCTTTTGAAATAGCCCAATCTTTCATGGCAGAGGCAACTTGATCTGCATTTTTCCGATCCAATCGAACACCATGATTCATCGAAGCCATCATAGATTTATAAGTATCCGAAGGCAAGTATTCGCGCATCATCTCAGCGTGAAAAACATTCATCCCAAATAAATCTGATAATTTTCCCTCGTAATCGATGTTTATCGGTTCACGATTCAAAACATCTTGATAAGCATTTAATCGTTTTGTTGCCATAATTTAATATTTTTTCACAAAATTAGGATTATTAATAGATGATATTGTAAAATAATTAACAATTTTTCAACAATACCCCCTAAATTTTAGGGGCGTTTATAAAAAGTACAAATAAAGTAAAATGAAGAAAAGTTGCTAAAAGTAACTCTACACATTCACATTTTATGTCTACATTTATTCTTGAAACAAGAAATTAATGTCGTTTAGAGTACACTTTATTGAGTTATTGACAAAGCAATTACCGGGTGAAATTGCGCACATCCCCCTCCTCCCATCAGGAAGAAAAGTTTCTAGTGAAGTCCGTCACAAAGCAATAAATCCAATTCCATCTGCCGTTGCCATTCATATAGTTATCGAAGAAACGAATGAGGTATCCATTATTTTAATCGAACGATCGAAATATAGCGGTGCACACAGCGGGCAAATTGCATTTCCGGGTGGTAAAGTTGATAAAGAAGACCTTGATTTATTATCTACAGCAAGACGAGAATCGGAGGAGGAGATTGGACTTTCAATAAGCGTTGGCGAATATATTGGGAAACTAACTCCAGTATACATTCCTATTTCGAATTTTGATGTTTACCCCTTCGTGATTCTTCATGAAAAGTTACCAGAACTAATTGCCAATGAACGAGAAGTTGAGGGGATTATCATCGGCTCCTTATCTTCGTTCTCAGAACAAAACGCCATACAATATCGTGAAGTCGAGTTGGTAAAAGGAAATGGATTTACAATAGTTCCTGGATTTACTATTGGTGACAATTGGTTGTGGGGAGCAAGCGCATTAATCGTAAACGAATTAGCGACAATATATCGTGCAGCGCATGAATTAAATGAAATGACTTAGGAGGATTGATTCATCATAATTAGTTTTAATTTTGATACATAAATAAATCATTTTTATGTCTTTTGTATCTGTAACTAGACTTCGTGTAAAATCCATATTTTTTTTATTTCCTTTTATGAGAGCCAATGAAGCCTCAGTGAAAGAATTAAAATCTTCAAGTGGTCTATTAATTGGAAAAGAGTTAATAGATAAAAAATTAACCTTTTGGACAATTACAATATGGGAGGATGAAGAATCAATGAAAAGATTTAGAGGTTCTTTATCGCATAGAAATGCAATGCAACAACTCCCAAAATGGTGCAATGAAGCATCATATCACCATTGGGTTCAAGAAGATAATGAATGTCCAAACTGGACTACTATATCAGATAAATTATATTCAGAAGGAAAATTGAGTAAGGTTAGAAATCCATCAAATGCACAAATCAACAATCAATTTCCTCCAATTAAGTGGACTAAATCTGAAAGAAGATTAAAGTAAATTTGTATTAGGATTATTGAGATTCTCTGCATGAGCCCCCGAAATAGGCTTAAATCCGTCGTTTTCCGTTTTCTTAAAATGTAACGCATTAAAATTCAATGTCTGCATTTTCTTAAAAAATCTTCATAACCCTGAGGCCGAGAGTTCAAATCTCTCTCTCGCTACAATAAGGTCAATCGAAAGGTTGACCTTATTTATATGACTTTGATTTTCGTATTCATTCATTATTCTTCGAGCGGGAATGCCTTCTATTATTGAAATGTGATAAGTATACACATGGTGAAGCACTCATCCTCGAGCTGAAAATAAAAACTCAGTTACTCGAACGAAAACAGGGGGTGATTTCAAGGTATAAAAAGTTTTAACACTCTAAATTTCGTGCTAAATTTGTACGAAATAATTACTTAAAAAATTTATTGTAAATCGCCTGTTTATTGTAAAATCTATGTCGAAAATACTTGTCAATATCTTTCTTTTATTTACCATTACTACTTTTTCTCAAAACACCCTGGTATCTGGTGGAAATATATTTGACGGAGAGCCTTATCTAGTAATTAACCCTCAAAATCAACAACATCTTGTAGCTGCATGGATGGGTTTTCAACTCAATCAAAAAGTTTGTATAAAAACGTCAGTTTCTATGGATGGAGGAAATAATTGGTCCTCGCCAATAGCACAAAATCATGAAGAAGCGACAAATTCTTCTGCAGACGTTTCTCTTGCTTATAATTCTGCGGGCGCATTATTTATGTGCTATATCGATTACGATAATGAACTTTTCACCAATGGCCAAATTATCATTCGGAAATCAGTAGACGGAGGCCTCAATTGGTCAAATAGTACCGAAGTAATAAACATTACAGATTGTCCAAATCAACTTTGTGTCGATAGACCATGGATGGTTATTGATAAATCGGGAGGTATTCATGATGGAACAATCTACGTGAGTTCAATGAATGCGGAGCAACCTGCACTTATATCACCACCCTATTTTCCTTACTTGAGTGTAAGCAAAAATGCAGGACTGAGTTTTGAAACGCCACGTTATTTGGATACCATAAATTATTTAGCTGGAAGTATCATACCGCAAGTAATGGCTTCCCCAGCAGTAAGTGCCGATGGAACTTTTTATGCTGTTTACCCGAGTTATGAAACCAGTCAAAGTCTTCTGCCAAGATACTTACTCGCAAAGTCAAACACACAAGGGTTAGCCATTAATCACAGCACTGCATATCAAGGATTAAATGTTGGAGTTCAGAATGACCTGCTTAAAAGGGGAAGTCTTTTAAAAACAGATCCATCTAACTCCTTACATCTAGCCTATTTTTTTCTAAGCGAGATAAATGACGGTTCTGATGTTTATTTTACTGAAACTACGGATGCAGGAAATACATGGACAAGCATGCAACGGATCAATCAAGATCCAATTGCCAATGGGAAATTACAAGATTTGCTGTGGGCAGACTTTGATGTGGATGGCGATCTTCTTGTTTGTTGGAGAGATCGAAGAAATGGTACCGGAACAAGTTATGCAGAATCAACGGAGATTTATGCAGCGGTTCGTCCAAAAGACTCGCTAAATTTCAACGTAGATTACCCCATAAGTTCACAACAAATTCAGCATGACCAAGTGCTCACAAGCAGCGGCAATGATTTCATGCACACCTGTTTAATGAACGATACAGCCTATGCAGTTTGGGGTGATGTGCGCACTGGCACATTAAAAATTTATCTTAATAAATGGAACATCTTCAGTCAAATTGGCTCCATTTCTGAAATCCCTACAGATCAATCGATTCAAATCATCCCTAACCCGAGTAATCTTACCATTCAAATACCCGCAAATTTAATAGGAGAAACGTACACTATTTACAGTTTAAACGGGAGTTGTATTGTTAAAAAAGAAGTAGTAGATGAATTTATTGATATTTCCGCTTTAGCAAAAGGAAGTTATTTCTTGCAAATAATTAAAGGTGCCAATTGCTTCAAATCTACATTTATTAAAGACTAAAATAGGTAGCTTACTTGGTCTGGATTTATGAAATATTACAACAACGAAACCGACTTAGAGCTTAACGAAACTAGTTTGAAATAAGTAGTCGACTACCGCACCGACCATTTTCATTACTTAATTCTACGAAATAAACACCTGGTTCTACCATTAACACCAATGGGGTATTTGAATCTTTAACAAACTTTTTCAACACAATATTTCCAAGGCAGTCAAAGATTGTAATATAACTAGAAATGAACGGCCCATCAAGTACAACCTTAAATTCCCCACTGGTTGGATTCGGAACAAGCGACATTCCATTAGAAATTGAAAGTTCGCTAAGTGCTAAAGCCGCTGTATCACAAATTGGATTTGTGGTCACCATTCCTGCAAAATATTCTGCCATATGCTGTTCTCTAACAATAAAGTAATCATAGGCGTGACAAGGATTTGAAATTTGATCAGTGCAACTTTTGGAACCGAAAAGAAAACTGTACGGAAACACACTAGTAGTAAATTCATTTTGAATTGTATACCCTAAATTCAAATTCGTATTCCAATTAGAAATTGTTCTACTCCCGTAAGCTTTGGGTGTATTTGCAATACCAAAGCAATTATAGCCATTTGCCATACACCAATTGAGCCCCCAATAAAGTTTTGAACTATCTATAGAAACAACTAAATCACATGGTTGATGAAACGAAAAAATAGCCGGCTTAGGCTGATTTGGAACTTGTTGGAGCAATAAATTACTAAACATTGCTCCATACATATTGCCCACTCCTTTTATAGTATATTGAATACTTGAAGGCTCAATTGTTCCATCTATACCACCAAGATCAGGACGCAATACGCCACCAGGAGTAAAAGAAATCCCTGAATTAAAAACACAAGTGTCTGTAATTGGATTTGGAAGAGGAGCAATTGAAATAGCAAAAGTGTGTGAAGGACGTTCACTTGATAAATCCATAAAAGCAACCCCCAAAGAAATAAAAGCGCCTGCACTTTCTCCAGCAACAAATACATTTGAAGTATCAATGCGATATAAATCATTCCTATTTATAAGATAGCGTAACGCTCCTTTTGCATCTTGAACTCCACGATAATAAGATCGATACCATTCGCTACTATCTGTTGCAAATAAACAGTTATAGTAAGGATAATTACACGTCCAATACTGATCATCAGAAATAAATCCAAGTCTATAGTTAATACTTGCGGTAACATAGCCCCTTTTCGCAAATTCTTTACAAATATATTGAATGTTATTTTCCGTTTTATCCCCAGCGATAAATGCTCCACCATGCACAACCATTAGCAACGGTCGCCTAGATTCCTGACTAGGATCGTCACAATTGGGGAGATAAATGTCCATTTCTAAATTATTTAGTGCGCCACTAAAACCATACGCCGATCCATAACTTATGTTTAAAATACTATCGTATGTGTATTTCTTATCTAACCATTGTTGAGAAAAGAAATTCTGAACAAGACAAAATACACCAATAAAAAGGAAATAAATTCTATACATACTCAAAGATTTACTTTAAAACCATTATTAACGAATAATAATAAGATGCCATGATTTAATGATTAATTCTATACCCCCATCCTTATTTAGGACAAGGATTATTCAAATATAGGTTTATTTTTAGTATGATAGGAAAAGATCAATAAATTGAAATTTTATTTCTCTTAACATTCTTTATTTACCTTTGAAGTTAACATAAATCCCACCTATGGAGCGACGGAACGTTTTACGATTATTTTTAGCTTCATCGGTAGGCGCTGTCATCTCGTCTAATTTTGCTTTTGGAAAAATCCCTTTCCATCATAATATAGATTTCTCTCGATTTGATTTTGGTGCGGATTTTAAATGGGGTGTAGCTACTTCTGCCTTTCAAATTGAAGGAGCGCATCAACTAGACGGAAAATCGGCTTCCATATGGGATACCTTTTCCCACGAGAAAGGGAATATTAAAACAGGAGAAAATGGCGACGTGGCCTGTGATTTTTACCATTCGTATGAGCAAGATTTGGATCTACTGAAGTCCTTGAACATGACCGTTTTTCGTTTCAGTATTGCATGGTGTCGTGTTTTACCTAATGGAATTGGTGAGCCTAATCAAAAAGGCATTGATTTTTACCATCGAGTAATCGATGCCTGCCTAGAAAGAGGTCTCGAACCATGGCTTACTTTATATCATTGGGATCTTCCTCAAGTACTTCAAGATCAAGGAGGATGGAAGAATCGAGATTCGCTGGCTTGGTTTAGTGAATATGCCGAATTGGTGAGTAAAAATTTTGGCAGCAAAGTAAAAAATTGGATGGTTTTTAATGAACCCTCAGCCTTTACTGCGCTTGGTTATCTAATTGGTTATCATGCACCAGGATTAAGAGGATTCAAGAATTTTTTACCAACAGTTCATCACGTATGCCTGGCGCAAGCGGAAGGCGGAAGAATTATCCGTAAAAATGTTCCTGCGGCTCAAATTGGCACGACTTACTCGTGTGCGCATGTTGATTACTACACCAGTGAAAAACACGATAAGAAATCGGCAGAACGTTGGGATGTATTACTGAACCGCCTATTCATTGAACCCGCGATGGGAATGGGCTACCCAACAGCTAGTTTTCCGATTTTAAAGAAACTCGATGCCTATATAAAACCAGGCGATTTGGAAAAATTAAGCTTTGATTTTGATTTTATTGGCATTCAAAATTATACCCGCGAAGTTGTAAAAAAGATGGGCTTGATTCCGATCATGAAAGGATTGGAAATTAAACCCGAAAAACGAAATGTACAAGAAATTACAGCCATGGGCTGGGAAGTTTATCCGGAAGGAATTTATCAAATCATCAAACAATTTGCTGCTTACCCCGGGGTTAAAAAAATCATAGTAACGGAAAATGGCTGTGCTTTTCCCGATGAGCTTAGTTTAGGAAAGGTAAACGACCTAAAACGTATCGACTATTATCAACGTTACTTAAAACAAGTATTACGGGCGAAGCAAGAAGGCGTCAATATTGGAGGATATCTCTGTTGGACTTTATTAGATAACTTTGAATGGAGCGAAGGATTTTCTCCTCGTTTTGGTTTAGTCCACGTAGATTTTAAAACACAAAAGCGCCTGATCAAAGAAAGTGGCTATTGGTTCCGAGACTTTTTGGGATAATTACCACACGCTTTAAATCCTAGCTATTTATGATCGAAGTAATAAATGAATTAAATTTTAATTGCTCTTGTCATTTCACGTTTACCCGGAGGACCAGGAAGTGACTCAAGAATAAAACCTACCGTTTTTAAGTCGCGCTTAAATTGACCTTGGGCACAATAGGTAACCAAAGCGCCTCCTGAATTTAAGGATTGGTACATTTTCTCTAAAATAGTGATGTCCCACATTTCTGCTTGTACACGTGGACCAAAAGCATCAAAATAGATAAGATCAATAGATTCAACAGCTATAAAATCTTGAATTTTCACCTCCCTTTTTTGAATCGAAAAATGAGTAGATAACTGATTATCTATTTCCCAATCACAGCGAATCAGCGCTTCGTAAATCTTTTCGGCATTTTGACCAATATGACGATGATAATCCAATTGAAAACAAAGCGCTGGACGTAAAGGAAACGCTTCAATTCCGGTATAATAAATCGATTGATTATTCATTTCGGCCCAACTAGCACTCAGTAAAGCGTTTAATCCTGTGCCGAAACCAACCTCGAGTATTCGAATCGTTCCTTTTTTTTCCACTAAATCGAGGCCATTTTGGATAAATATATGGCGTGATTCCTGAACTGCACCATTGGATGAATGATAGGTTTCATTTAATTCAGGGAGAAAAATGGTTTTTGAACCGTCCCCTGTAACACGAATTTCATGGTTAATCATTCGTTGATTTTTCGCGCAATCATCAATCCATCACGAATCGGGAATAATACCTCTTCCACTCGATTATCTTGGTGAACAAGTTGATTATATTCTCTAAGTAACAGGGTGTCTTTGTCATGCTGGGACGGATCAATTACTTTTCCAGACCACAACACATTATCACCGATGATGTACCCACCAACTTTTACCATAGGAAATACCCGGTGATAATAATTGATGTAATTGTGCTTATCTGCATCAATAAAGACAATATCCCACTTTTCATTTAAAGCAGGAATTAGTTCCATTGCATCACTTATAAAGTAATCTATTTGATGACTGAAAGGAGATTCCGAAAAATAGCCCCTCACTCTTGCTGCTAACTCTTCGTTGATATCGATCGTCACTAATTTTCCATTAGGCGTCAATCCTTCCGCTAAACAAAGTGCCGAATAACCAGTATAAGAGCCAATTTCCAAAATTCTTTCAGGTCGAATCATTTTTGAAAACATGCTCAATACGCGTCCTTGAAAATGACCGCTCAACATGCGCGGCTGAAGTACTTCCAAATGTGTTTCACGATTAATTTTCTTTAACAAGTCACTTTCATTTGCGGTATGCTCGCAAACGTATTTATCCAAAAGGGGATCGATGAATTCCATGCCTAAATTTTATACAAAAGTATCAAATTTATTGCTCATCTCGACTCCGCTCGATTAGCTAATTGAAGTGAATCGAGCGGAGCCGAGAGACACTGATTTCTGAAATCGATAGAATCGCTTTTGGTCTTACTGTTGAATGTTTGATATTTTTGAACCGGTCGAAAAATTCGACCGGTTCAGCTCCTATTTCTACAATGGAGTTAGTATTAATTTTTATTTGAGTGTACGTTTGCTTATCACCAATCCTATTCAAATACATATCGCGAACAATTAGCTCAATTTGATATTTTTTTCATTTCCCTTTCTTTTTTTCTTGACAAAAAAAGAAACAAAAAAGTCAAGGCTTTGAATTCTATTTTGTTCGCAAATTATTATTTAACAACTATTTAAAACTCGTAGCGAACAATTTTTACTCCTTTTTGAAACTGAAATTTTTCAAAAATGTTCTTGCAGAAATTTTAAAAATTAACAGCTTCAATTCAGTTGCAAAAACCATGAATTTCAAGGCCGAATATTTTCGACTCTGGGGATCGAGAGACACTGATAATTCGATTAGCTAATTGAAGTGAATCGAGCGGAGCCGAGAGACACTGATTTCTGAAATCGATAGAATCGCTTTTGGTCTTACTGTTGAATGTTTGATATTTTTGAACCGGTCGAAATTTTCGACCGGTTCATCTCCTATTTCTAAAATCGAGTTGCTAAACCTTAGGAAATGAATTTTCTAAAAATTAATAAATTAAGTGCCACGTGCGAAGCTTTTCATAAATTTGCTTTAAATAGAATATAAAATGACCGTATCTGAAATAAGGCAGCAATTTTTCGATTTTTTTGAAAGCAAGGGACATAAAATTGTTCCTTCAGCGCCCATGGTTGTGAAAAATGATCCAACCTTAATGTTTACCAATGCAGGAATGAATCAGTTCAAAGATTTTTTCTTGGGGTATCAAGTGGCCACTGAAAAACGTGTCGCTAATTCACAAAAATGTTTGCGCGTCTCTGGAAAGCATAACGACTTAGAAGAAGTGGGTGTTGATACCTACCACCATACCATGTTTGAGATGTTGGGGAATTGGTCGTTTGGAGATTATTTCAAAGAAGAGGCGATTTCTTGGGCTTGGGAATTATTAACGGAAGTGTATAAAATTCCAAAAGATCAACTATATGTTACCGTTTTCGAAGGTGATGCCTCCGATAATGTGCCGCGCGATGAAGAAAGCTACTCCATTTGGAAAAAATTTATTTCGGAAGACCGAATTATTTTGGCTTCTAAAAAAGATAATTTTTGGGAAATGGGCGATACTGGACCTTGTGGTCCGTGTACCGAAATTCACGTGGATTTACGTGATGAAGCCGATAAAAAGAAAATACCTGGTCGCGATTTGGTAAATAATGACCATCCACAAGTGATTGAAATTTGGAACAATGTTTTCATGCAATTCAATCGAAAAGCTGATAGTTCATTGGAGAACCTTCCTTCTACGCACGTTGATACCGGCATGGGATTGGAGCGCTTAGCGATGGCACTTCAAGGAAAACAATCCAACTACGATACTGATTTATTTCAAACCTTGATTCAACACATGGTTAAGGTTTCAGGGATTTCTTATGGAAAATCGGAAGAAACGGACATTGCCCTGCGCGTTATTGCTGACCACGTTAGAACTATCGCTTTTTCAATTGCCGACGGACAACTTCCGGCAAACAATGGTGCTGGGTATGTTATCCGAAGAATTTTGCGAAGAGCAGTCCGTTACGGCTACCAAACATTGGGATTAAAGGAATCTTTTTTGAGTGACTTATCGCTCGTATTATGCAAATTAATGGGAGATCCTTACCAAGAATTGATCGCGCAAAAAGACATCATTTCTAAAGTAATTCGCGAAGAAGAAAATAGTTTTTTCAGAACCTTAGAGCTCGGAATTAAAAGAATGGAGCTGCTAATGAACGAATGTAAAGCACAAAACCAGCCGATAATAGCTGGAAATGCCGTTTTTGAATTGTACGACACCTATGGTTTTCCCGTCGATTTAACCTCGTTAATTGCACGAGAATATGGCCTATCAATTGATGAGCAGGCTTTTGATAAAGAACTTCAAATACAAAAAGATAGATCTCGTGCAGCAACAGCTGTAGAAACAGCCGATTGGGTTCAGGTGAATCCCGACGAAACAACCGAATTTATTGGTTATGACCATACAAGCGCTGAAGTCCGAATCATCAAGTATCGTAAAGTTTCTCAAAAGCAAAAAGACTTTTTTCAATTGGTATTAAATCAAACACCATTCTATCCGGAAGGAGGTGGACAAGTTGGCGATAAAGGAATACTTCGTAATGAAACTTCTACCATTTCAATCTTTGACACGAAAAAAGAAAATAATTTAATTATCCATTTAACGGAAAAAATTCCAGTTGACTTGGGTGGCGAATTTACAGCTCAGATTGATGTCGATAAACGCAATTTAAGTGCTGACAATCATTCCGCTACGCATTTATTACATCACGCTTTACGTTCGGTACTGGGGAATCATGTGGAGCAAAAAGGTTCACTCGTAGTTCCTTCCAATTTACGCTTTGACTTCTCCCATTTTGCCAAAATAACCGACGAGGAATTAGCTTTAATTGAAGCAATGGTTACAAAGGCAATTCATTCAAATATCCCCTTGGAAGAACGTCGCGCTGTACCGATTGACGAAGCAAAAAAGTTAGGGGCTATGGCTTTGTTTGGGGAAAAGTACGGGGATTCTGTTCGCGTTATCAAGTTCGGAGATTCAGTAGAATTGTGTGGTGGAATACACGTTCCATCAACCGGAAAAATTGGTCTATTCAAAATCACTTCCGAAGCAGCAGTGGCAGCTGGTATTCGCAGAATAGAAGCGATTACAGGTCCGAGTGCTGAACGATATTTCAAAGAAAAAGCAGCGACCTTAGATCAGTTAAGTGCCATGTTAAAGAATCCTCAAAATATTCAAAAGACAGTCCTTGATTTAATCGAGAAAAACAATGAATTAACAAAGTCATTAGAACAATTTCAACGCGAAAAAAGCAAGGCAATAAAAACCGTACTTTCAACAAAAATTAGCACTGAAAATGGCATTCACTATTTAGGTGAAATCGTAGATTTAGATAGTGATTCAGTGAAAGATATTTTGTTTCAATTAAAAAGTGAAACAGATAATTTTGTAGGCGTAATTGGCAATAAAGACGGTACAAAATGCACCTTAAGTTTAATCATTTCAGAAAATTTAGTGAAGGATAAAGGCTGGGATGCTTCGAAGTTAATACGATCAGCAGCTCAGCACATTCAAGGTGGTGGTGGCGGACAAAACTTTTTTGCAACAGCAGGCGGAAAACTACCAAGTGGACTTTCATTAGCCATCTCAGAAATTAAGTTACTTTTAGCTCAATAAAAGCTTGTCGATGTTAAAAATTTCAGTTGCCATTTGTACCTATAATCGGGAGAAATACCTTCCACAATTATTTGCCTCAATCGAAAAACAAACGTTAGCAACAGATCGATTTGAGGTGGTACTTGTCAATAACAATTCACCCGGAAATACAGCTGAACTTTTTCAAGAATTTCAACGCAAAAATCCCACTTTACAAACGCGCTATTGCGAAGAAATGAATCAAGGACTTTCATTCTCAAGAAACCATGCCATTCAGCAAGCTAACTTTGAATTAATCACCTTTTTGGATGATGACGCCTTCATAGATGAGCATTATCTGACTGTGCTAGTTGATGAATTTTCAGCTTCGCCGGAGGTCATGGCTATTGGTGGAAAAATTCTATTGCATTATGAAGATTCGATTCCCAAATGGGAAAATCGCTTTTTGAATTCACTACTTGGTTATTTTAACAAAGGAGATGAAAAATTATTTTTTAAGTCAAATGATTATCCTCGTGGATCCAACATGGCCTTTCGTTCAAATGTTTTTGAGCAAGTTGGACTTTTTGATGTCAGTTTAGGAAGAATTGGTTCTTCCCTTAACGGTGGCGAAGAAAAAGATTTATTCAATAAACTATATAAACAAGCTATGAAGGTAGTTTATTTACCCAATGCGCTTGTTTTTCATTCCGTTCCAATGGAAAGAACACTCACTTCTTTCATCAAAAAACAAGGGATAGGAACAGGGAAAAGTGAGCGAATTAGATCCACCAATGAAGGAACTTTATCCTACATCAAAAGACTTTTTATAGAACTAATGAAATGGGGAGCAAGTCTGCTTATCGCACTTTATTATTTATTTACCCTCCACTATCAGCGAGCAAAAATGATTCTTTTATTCCGTTATTGGGTAACCTTAGGGCTGCTTTGTAAGTAAGTATACTTAAGTTATGCGTTTACTAGTGTGTATTCAATCTTGGGTTAGAAATTTAGGCGATACTTTTGCCTCCTGTATTCGTATATTTCTTCAAACAAAATTCACCCAACTACTCAAAGCAAAATTTACGCAGAAGGACATTTGTTTAATCCTTGGCAATGGTCCTTCGCTCAAACAAAGCATAGAAAAACATTCAATAGATTCATTTCAATCGTGTGATTTAATGGCAGTTAACCAATTTGCCAACACCGAATATTTCACGGCACTACAACCCAAACTTTACATATTAAATGCCGTCAGTTACTTTCAAACTGAAGAGAGCTTATCCCCTTTTTACCAAGAATTACGAAAAGAACTATTTGGCAACCTCCTTACCAACACATCATGGGAAATGTATTTAATGGTTCCCTTTCGAGCAAAAAAATCAAGTCATTTTAAAGCTTTAATCGCTGGAAATCAAAATATAAAAGCGATTTACTTTAACCAAACTCCCGGTGAGGGATTTCAATTTTTCACCAATTTTGTTTACACAAGATCGTGGGCCATCCCCCGACCTCACAATGTATTGATTCCGGGTATCATGAATGCCATTTTCCTGAATTATAAAACAATAGCTATCGTAGGCGCTGATCATTCTTGGTTAGCAGAAATTTCAGTAAATGATAACAATGAAGCCCTCGTGCATCAGAAGCATTATTATGACGAACAAACATCACGTCCCGAAAAAGTGCAAGACTACATCACTAGACCAAGGAAATTACACGAAATTCTTCATAAGTTCTATTTGTCATTTAAGGGTTATTGGGACATCTTGAAATTCAGTAAAAAAAGAAATGTGAGTATCTATAATTGCAGTGAAGTATCGATGATTGATGCATTTGAGCGTAAATCGTTATCGGAACTTCGGAAAAGTCAATCATAGCGATTGCATAGGATTTAATATATTTGTATAAATAGCAGTATGAAAGATAAAGCAGTACTAATAACAGGAGGAACGGGGTCATTAGGAAAAGCACTTACGAAACATTTACTTACCCAACATCCTGACATCGGCAGGTTGGTTATTTTTTCGCGAGATGAACAGAAGCAATTTGAAATGGAACAAGAGTTCCCAGTCAAAAAATACCCGCAACTTCGCTATTTTATTGGCGATGTAAGAGACTATGAGCGCTTAGAAAGGGCTTTCTCAGGAATTGATTACGTGATTCACGCAGCTGCTATGAAGCACGTCCATATTGCTGAATACAATCCAGATGAATGTGTGAAGACCAATGTCGGTGGTGCTGAAAATGTTATTAAAGCAGCATTGAAAACGAATGTGTCGCATGTTGTCGCGCTTTCAACCGATAAAGCATGTGCCCCCATCAATCTGTACGGAGCAACTAAATTAACCTCCGACAAACTATTTGTAGCCGCTAATAACATCAAAGGAAAACGAGATATTAAATTTTCCGTTGTTCGCTACGGAAATGTAATGGGATCAAATGGTTCGGTTATTCCTTTCTTTTTAAAGCGAAAAGAAATTGACAACGTCCTACCAATTACCGTTGAATCAATGACACGATTTAATATTTCCCTTCAAGGAGGTGTTGATATGGTCATGCATGCCTTACAAACGGCTTGGGGAGGCGAAATATTTGTCCCAAAAATTCCTTCGTATCGTATTATTGATGTCGCAGAAGCCATTGGTCCAAATTGTGAAAAGAAAGTGATTGGAATTCGCCCTGGTGAAAAGATTCATGAAGAAATGATCAGTGCATCTGATTCTTTTTTCACCTATGATTTAGGTAAATATTACGTCATTATTCCACAATCAACGGTATGGAACTTGAATGAGTTTATATTGAAATTCAATGCTGTAAAAGTAAAAGAAGGATTCTCCTACAATTCACTTGATAATGAACAAATGGAAAATGTGGAGAGTTTACGTGAATTAATTCGCGAACACATTGACCCAAATTTTAAGGCGTAACACCTTTACTTTTATGAAAAAATCGCCCTATTATATTATTGAAGTTGCCAATACACATGGTGGAAATCGTACCTACTTAGACGACCTTATCGCGCAATTCAGTGATCTCAAAGAAAACTTCGGGATAAAATTTCAAGCATTTTCTCCTGACACCATTGCCACAAAAGACTTTGAATGGTATCCAGTCTACCAAGAATTATACTTTTCCCCAAACGATTGGAAGAAAATTATTAGCGAGGCAAAAAAAAGCAAAGATGTTTGGCTGGATTTATTTGACGCGTATGGCGTACAAATTCTCAATGAAAACATTGACAAAATAAAAGGAATAAAATTTCAAAGTTCCGTGTTACAGAATCAAGAAGTTTTTGACCTCCTCGCTTCTACCAATTTGCAAGAGAAAATTATCATTTTAAACATTGCAGCTCAATCAATAGAAGCTATTGAAGCGATAATAGATAAGGTGAATAATAATTTGAGACCGCAAAAAATAATGTTGGAAATTGGTTTTCAATCCTACCCTACCTTATTGGAAGACAGTGGATTGAATAAAATCGCCATCCTGAAAAAACATTTTAATAACGAAATCGTATTTGCAGACCATACCGAAGGAAAGTCAAACGATGCGCTCACTTTACCCTTAATTGCTGTGTTAAAT
>Ga0214919_10003852_pt1 | contig 22326 bp, 31 predicted proteins | sample LL1503_MetaG_FD_177994 | JGI IMG/M metagenome (GOLD analysis project Ga0214919, IMG submission 177994) | Freshwater microbial communities from Lake Lanier, Atlanta, Georgia, United States - LL-1503 | ecosystem: Environmental > Aquatic > Freshwater > Lake | place: USA: Georgia | collected... | reverse complement strand
CGCTCAGTCGGCGGTGACGTTGTATTTTTGAACCGAGCCGACCCAGCGCTCGATTTCTTCTTGCAAAAACGCCTGTTGTTGGGCGGGTGCGATGTTGAGCAGCCGCCCACCATCGCGCTCGACGCGCGCAATGAACTCGGGCTCACGGTTGATTTGCGCCATGGCTTCGCGCAATTTGGCCACCACCGCCGGCGGGGTGCCAGTGGGGGCAAAGATGCCAAACCAGCTCTCGCCCTCAAAGCGTGTCAAGCCGGTTTCGTTGACGGTGGGCACTTGGGCCAAGTGCGGGCTGCGCGCGCCAGAGGACACGACCAAACCTTTGAGCTTGCCCGCCTGCACGTATTGCTTGGAGGCCGACATGTTGTCAAACATCACGTCCAAGCGCCCGCCCATCATCTCTTGGTGCGCCGGAGCAGCGCCTTTGAAGGGCACATGCAAGGCCTCGACACCCAAGCTGCTGAGCAAAACCGCGCCCCACACATGCTGCAAAGTACCTACGCCGCCCGAGCCGTAGCTGAGCCGACCGGGCCGCTCTTTGCCGTACTTGACCAAGTCGGCCAGGCTGTTGACCGGCAAGTCGGGGCGTGCGAGCATGACAAACGGATAGGCCGAGATGTAGCCCAAGGGGATGAAGTCGCGCGCCGGTTCATACGACAGGTTTTTGATCAAGGCCTTGTTCATCACCATGTTGAAGATGCCCCCCATCAACAGGGTGTGGCCATCGGCGGGGGCTTTGGCGACAAATTCGGTGCCCACCAAAGAGCCCGCGCCAGCGCGGTTTTCCACCACCGTGGGTTGGCGCAACACCTCGGTGAGTTTTTGCGCCATGTTGCGCGCCAAGATATCGGTACCGCCACCTGGGGCTTGGGGCACGACCAAGCGGATGGGGCGGTTGGGGAAGTCTTGTGCGCCAACGCCTGTGCCCCACAACAACGCTGCGGCCATCGCGCCCAAGGCGGTGCGGCGCCACATCACCGAAGATTTATTTCCCATGGTGGATCTCCTCATTCATCTGGTTTGAATTTTTCCGGACCTGTTGCTTGGGCGATGTGGTGCTACCCGCCACCCCAATGGATACTTGCAAGCCCCGCATCATGCCGGCAAAAAACCCAGCTCGGCGCGCAACTCGGCCAATGCCGGGTTGACCAAATAGGCAATCAAGGCCTGGGCCATGTCGACTTGGCGGGCGCGCTTGGCCAACGCCGCGGTGTACACCGTGGCCAGCTCGTGCGCTTTGGGCAAATCACCGACCAACTGCACCCCGGGGGTGGACAAAATTTCTGTCACCTGTGTGCAGCCAATCGCTTTGGGGTCTTTGCTCAGGCCCATCGCCTTCATGGCGGTGGCGCCGTTGGGGTGGGGTCGCAAGCGGGGGGCCAGCTCCTCGGCCACGCCCAGTTTTTGCATCACCTTCATGAAGTGAATACCGGCCGTGGCCAACTGGGGGTCGGGGAAATAAATCGCACTGGCCTTGAGCAAGGCTTGGCGCAGCGCGTCCGGGGTCGCCACCGCCACCGGGGCTTGGCCGGCCAACACCGCCACGCCAGTTTTGACCACGCCGATGTCATGCGCGCTGCCTTCGATGGCATGGCCTTGCTTGACCAAGTCTTGCACCATGGGCCGCGTCAGGATGAGCACATCGCAGGGTGCCCCATCGATGAGTTTTTGCTTCATCGCCCCCACCGCGCCAAAGGTGCCGCTCAGGTGCAAACCATGCAGCGACTCAAAGTCGTCGGACAGGGCGCGCACCAGGCCTTGGGCTGCGCCACCACTCAATATATGTAAGGTGACCATGGTGTTCAATCCATTTTGATGTTGGCGGCGCGGATGACTTGGGCCCACTTGGCCACATCGTCTTGAATGTATTTGTCAAACACAGCGGGGTTCATCACCATTGGCACCGCGCCTTGTTTGCCCCACTGCTGGCGCACATCGGTTTGGGAAGCGATTTTGGATACCGCTTCATTCAAGCGATCGACCACCGCTTTGGGCGTGCCTTTGGGGGCCATCAATCCAACCCAGATGGTGGCCTCGTAGCCGGGCACACCGGCCTCGGACATGGTGGGCACATCGGGCAACACCTCGGAGCGCTGGCGACCGGTGGTGGCGATGGCGCGCACCTTGCCAGCCTTGACCTGCTCGGTCATGGTGGTGACGGCATCGAACATCAAATCAACCTGACCACCGAGCACATCGGTGCGCGCCCCCGAGCTGCCTTTGTAAGGAATGTGCACCAGGTCAATTTTGGCCATGCTTTTGAACAACTCACCGGCCATGTGGTAGGGCGTGCCCGGCCCCGATGAAGCGTAGTTGAGCTTGCCCGGCTGGGCTTGCGCGCGCTTGATCAGATCGGCCGCGTTTTGCATGCCAGTGCCGGGGTAGGCCACCAACACCAGGTCGGAGTAATTGATCGGAGCCACGCCCACAAAGTCACGCAACAAGCTGTAGGGCTTGTTGGGGATCAGGGTTTCGTTGACGGTGGAGGCATTGGACATGAGCAACAAGGTATAGCCGTCGGCCGGGGCTTTGGCCGCGACATCGGTGCCAATGACCGAGCCCGCGCCCGGCTTGTTGTCGACCACGAAGGATTGGCCCAACGCGTCTTGCAAGCGTTGGGCGATGAAGCGCGCGTAGTTGTCGGCCGGACCGCCGGTGGCAAAGGGCACCACGATTTTGACCGGGCGCTGCGGATAGCTTTGGGCCCCCACCAGGGTGCTGGTGGCCAACGCGGCCACCAAGGTCAACAGGTGGCGGCGGTGTGCGGTAAAGGTTTTCATGGTCGGTGTGCTCACTCTAATTTGCCCATGCGCCGAACCACGTCGCTCATGCGCTTGATATCGGCTTGGACGTATTTTTCAAAATCGGGGCTGTCCAAAAACTGGACCGGGCTGCCGGCATTGTGGATGACCTCGCGCGCCTTGGCGTCTTGTGCGGCCATGCGGGCGGCGGCGCGCAATCGCTGCACCACCGGCTCCGGCGTGCCGCTGGGCACGAACAGGCCCGACCACTGGGCGTATTCGGCATTGAAACCTTGGTCCCTCAAGCTGGGCACATCGGGCATGGATTCGAGCTTGCCCACACCCCAGTGGCCCAGCACCCGGATCTTGCCGACTTTGACATGCTGCAGCACCGTGGCCGGCCCAGTGGAGACGGCCTCGATTTGCCCACCCAACAACGCCAACACCGCTGGGCCAGCGCCAGTGAAAGGCACATGGGTAAGCGACATGCCACTGGTTTGGGCCAGGATTTCCATCGGCACATGCATGGTGCCGTAATTGCCCGATGACCCGTAGTTGATGGCCTTGGGTCGGCGGCGGGCGTCTTCGACAAAGTCTTTGGCTGTTTTCCACGGGGCATCAGCGCGCACGGCCAGCACCGTGGGGTCGGCGGTGTAGCGGGCAATCGCTCGCAAGTCGGTGTAGGCATACATGGCGGGGCGACCGACCAAGGCATCGGCCTCGGGGATCACGCTCAGCGAGGACAAGGCCATCAACACGGTGTGGCCATCGGGCTTGGCCTTGGCCACCACCCCCATGCCAATGCCCCCGCCCGCGCCGGGTTTGTTTTCGATCACCACCGGCTGGCCGAGTTCACGCGCCATCGCCTCGGCCACCGGCCGGGCCACGATGTCGGCCACGCCACCCGGGGGAAAGGGCACCACCATGGTGATGGCTTTGCTGGGAAAGGCCTGGGAGGTTTGGGCCGCCACAGGGGCACTGAAACAAGCTGCCGCCGTCCAAGTTGCAGCAGCAAGCCATCGAAGGGGGCGCATGGGCAGGGTCATTTTGTCTCCGAAAAAAAGGGGCACAACGGCGACAGGCGCCAGTGTCAGTGCACTCTATCACCCTTGGTGACCGTGCTCGGCAAAGGGGTTAAACGATCAGTGGGGGCTCTTGCATGGCCTCTATTTGCTCTTGCAACATATTGACTTGGCCGCGCCAGTAGTCGGGCCCGTCGAACCAGGGAAAGTGCACCGCAAAAGACGGGTCGTCACGCCGGTGCGCCAACCATGCGCTGTAGTGGATCAAGCGCAAAGTGCGCAGTGGCTCGATCAGGGCCAGTTCGCGCCGGTCCAACTCGCGCAGGCTTTCGTAGCCGTCGATCAGCTGGCCCAGTTGCCGGGTGCGCTCAAAACGTTCACCGCTTTGCAGCATCCACAGGTCTTGCACCGCAGGGCCTTGGCGGGCGTCGTCAAGGTCGACAAAATGCGGGCCGCCCTCTGGCCGATCGGTGGGCGTCCACAAAATATTGCCTGGGTGGCAGTCGCCGTGCAATCGGATGGTTTGCACGCCACCGGCTTGACCCACCCCGACCGCGTCCCAGGCTTGTCGCACCAAAGTAAGTGCATGCTCACTGAGCGTGGCCCATTCTGTCTTCACCTCGGCGGCCACCGCGCCTTGGCCCAGCAGCCACTCGCGTGGCACTTCGCCAAAAGATTGCACGTCCAGCGCAGGCCGTTGGGCAAAGGCGTTGCGGGCCCCCACGTTGTGGATGCGTGCCAAAAATCGACCAATCCACTCGAGCACCTCGGGGTCGTCCAACTCGGGTTGGCGGCCACCACGGCGCGGGCTGACACTGAACCAAAAACCCGGATGCTCGGCGTCGTCTTCAATGGCCAAGTGGTGCAGGGCTTTTCCATGCAACACCATCGGGGCCACCACCGGGATGTCTTCGCTGGCCAATTCATCGGCAAAGGCCTGCTCTTCGGCGATCAGCGCCTGGGGCCAGCGCAATGGTCGATAAAACTTGGCCACCACCGCGCTGTTGTCGTCGAGCATGGCCAGGTAAACGCGGTTTTCATACGAGCTCAAGGCGCTCAAACGCCCGTCCACCGCCAAGCCCAAGTCAGACAAGGCGTCGAGCACGCGCAGGGGCGACAAGGCTTGGAAATAAGGGGCCACGGGCTCACACCCCCCAGACAATGGGTTGCTGGGCGCGGTCACAACGCTCGAGCATGGCGATGAAAGGCTGAACGCGCTGGCGCAAGCCAACGGCCGGGCCAGGCAGGGGCTTTTCGCCCCTGGCGCGGGCCTCTTCGGCGGCCTGGGTTTGGGCTTGCTCGGCCTTGCTGACGGCGGCTTGCAAAGCCTGTACCGCAGCGGCCATATCGGCCGGCTCGATGATGCCTTGGACGGCGGCGTCCTTGCCCAAGATGCCCAACAGTTGGCGGGCGTTTTCGGGCAAAAAAATCAAGTCTGCGGCCGCCTTGGATTTGAATTTGTAAATCATGGCGCGATTGTGCGCCGTGAAGCCCCCCAGAACCTGCCGCCACGGCCCAGAACTTGCCAGAGATCAAACAAATGAAAACAGGGGCTTGACAAAAATTGCTTTAGGCTTCAACAATTCGGACATGAATATCTTATGCATCGGTGGTGGGCCAGCGGGTTTGTACTTCGCATTGCTCATGAAAACCCAAAACCCCAGTCACCACATCACCGTGGTGGAACGCAACCGACCCTACGACACCTTTGGGTGGGGCGTGGTCTTCAGCGACAAAACGCTGGACAACCTGCAGCAAGCCGACGCCCCCACCGGGCAGTTGATTGCCGACGCGTTCAACCATTGGGACGACATCGAGGTGTTTTTCAAGGACCGCAGCGTGCGCTCGACGGGGCACGGTTTTTGTGGCATTGGCCGCAAGCGCTTGCTCAACATCTTGCAAGCGCGCTGCGAAGAGCTCGACGTCAAGCTCTTGTTTGAGCAAGACGTCAGCGACGATCAGGCCTTGGCCTTGCAATACCAAGCCGATTTGGTGATCGCCTGCGACGGCCTCAACAGCCGGGTGCGCACCCGCTATGCCCAAACTTACCAACCCGACATCGACACGCGCTTGTGTCGCTTTGTGTGGCTGGGCACACGCAAAACCTTCGAGGCATTCACATTCGCTTTTGAGCAAACCGAACACGGCTGGTTTCAGGCGCACGCTTACAAATACGATGGCGAAACTTCGACCTTCATCGTCGAGACGCCCGAGCCGGTGTGGCTTGCCCACGGCTTGGACAAAATGGACCAAGAACAAGGCATCGCGTTTTGCGAAAAGCTGTTTGCCAAGTACCTCGATGGCCACCCCTTGATGAGCAACGCGTCGCACTTGCGCGGCTCGGCCATATGGATCCAGTTCCCGCGCGTGATTTGCAACACCTGGGTGCACTGGGAGTCGATAGGCGGGCGGCAAACCCCCATCGTGCTGATGGGCGACGCGGCGCACACTGCACACTTTTCCATTGGCAGCGGCACCAAGCTAGCGCTGGAAGATGCCATCGATTTGGCCCAAACCTTTGCCCAGCACCCCAACGACGACATGGCCACGGTGCTCAAAGCCTACGAGGCCCGGCGCAGTGTGGAGGTGCTGAAAATCCAAAACGCAGCGCGCAACTCCACCTCTTGGTTTGAGCATGTGGACCGCTACACCCACATGGACATCGAGCAGTTCACCTACTCGCTGCTGACCCGCTCGCAGCGCATCAGCCACGAAAACCTGCGCTTGCGCGACCCGGTGTGGCTGGAAGGCTACGAAGCCTGGTTGTCGGGACGCAAACCCGTCGCCCCCATGCTGCTGCCGCTCAAGGTGCGCGACATCACCTTGAAGAACCGCATCGTGGTGTCCCCCATGGCGACCTACCAAGCCAGCGAAGGTGTGGTCGGCGACTTTCACCTGGTGCACCTGGGTGCGCGCGCCATGGGTGGCGCGGGTCTGGTGATGGTGGAGATGACCAGCCCCACGCCTGAGGGTCGCATCACCCCCGCTTGCCCAGGCCTGTGGAACGAGGACCAGCAAAAAGCCTTTGCCAAGGTGGTGGACTTTGCGCACCAACAAAACGCCCACATCGGCTTGCAACTCGGTCACAGCGGTGCCAAGGGCTCTACCCAAGTGGGCTGGGAAGCGATTGACGAGCCCCTGCCCACGGGCAATTGGCCTTTGATGGCCGCCAGCGCCCTCGCCTACGGACCCAACAACGCCACACCACGCGCCATGACCCGTGCCGACATGGACACCATGACCGCCGCGTTTGTCGCCGCCACCCAACGCGCCCATGCGGCGGGCTTTGATTGGTTGGAGTTGCACGCCGCCCACGGCTATTTGTTGTCGGGCTTTTTGTGTCCCTTGACCAATTTGCGCACCGATGAATACGGCGGCGACATCGCCAAGCGTTGCCGCTACCCGCTCGAGGTATTTGCCGCCATGCGCGCCGTGTGGCCTGCCCACAAACCGATGGCGGTGCGCATTTCGGCCCACGACTGGGCCGAAGGTGGCAACACCGATGACGATGCGGTGGTGATGGCGCGCCTGTTCAAACAAGCCGGTTGCGATGTGATCGACGTCTCTTCGGGCCAAACCACCCGCCAAGCCAAGCCCGTCTACGGGCGCATGTACCAAACCCCGTTTGCCGACCGCATCCGCAACGAGGTGGGGATCGTCACGATGGCGGTGGGGGCCATCAGTGAGGCCGACCATGCCAACAGCATCATTGCGGCCGGGCGTGCAGATTTGTGCGCCGTGGCCAGGCCTCACTTGGCCGACCCCGCCTGGACCTTGCATGAAGCAGCCAAGTTGGGCAGCCGCGATGTGGTGTGGCCGCGCGCTTATGAAAGTGGGCGCGATCAGCTCTACCGCAGTTTGCACCCTGCACGTTGACACCGCCCATGGATTTAGAGGCCCGTGCCCACATCGAACACCCCGACTCCCTGCGCTTATGGCTGCGCTTGCTCACCTGCACCCAGTTGATTGAAAAGCAGGTGCGCGGCCAATTGCGCGAGCAATTTGACACCACCTTGCCGCGCTTTGACCTGATGGCGCAACTCGAGCGTGCCCCCGAGGGCATGAAGATGAACGAGTTGTCACGCCGCATGATGGTCACCGGCGGCAACGTCACCGCCATCACCGATCAACTCACCCGCGAAGGCCTGGTCGAGCGGCTCGATGTGGCCGAAGACCGGCGCGCTTGGCGCATCCGGCTCACCCTCAAGGGCAGAACCACTTTCAAAGAGATGGCCCAGCAGCATGAAGCCTGGATCGTTGCGGCCTTTGACAGCTTGAGCGAGCGAGAAATTCAAACCCTTTATAAACTGCTCGGGCGCGTGAAGCAGCAAGCCCACCAAACCACAGAATCGGAGACACCGTGAACCACTACATGACCGCCCCCAACCCGATGCATGCGCAATACAGCGCGCAAGGCGGGCAAGCTGCCACCCACTTTCATTGGGCATTTCACGAGGGTGTGGCCACCGTCACCTTGAACCGGCCCGAACGGAAAAACCCGCTCACCTTTGACTCTTACGCTGAGTTGCGCGATCGCTTCAATGCCTTGCGTTATGCCACCGATGTGCGTGCTGTTGTGGTGCAAGGGGCAGGAGGCAACTTTTGCTCGGGCGGGGATGTGCATGAAATCATTGGCCCACTGACCAAGATGAGCATGCCCGAGTTGATGAACTTCACCCGCATGACGGGCGACTTGGTCAAGGCCATGCGGGCCTGCCCACAACCCATCGTGGCCGCCATTGACGGGGTGTGCGCCGGTGCTGGAGCAATGATTGCCTTGGCCAGCGACTTGCGCATGGGCACCGACGCCGCGCGGGTGGCTTATTTGTTCACCCGCGTGGGACTGGCTGGCGCCGACATGGGCGCTTGCGCTTTACTGCCGCGCGTGATTGGGCAAGGCCGCGCCAGCGAGTTGCTGTACACCGGCCGCGCCATGACCGGCCAAGAGGGGTTGGCTTGGGGGTTTTTCAACAGCTTGCACGAACCATCCGATGTGGGTGCTGCGGCGCAAAAAATGGCCTTGCAAATTGCCCAAGGCCCCAGCTTTGCGCACGGCATGACCAAAACCATGCTGCACCAAGAGTGGGCCATGACCTTGGAGCAAGCCATTGAGGCCGAAGCCCAAGCCCAAGCCATTTGCATGCAAACCCAAGACTTCACCCGCGCTTACGAGGCCTTTGCGGCCAAACAAAAACCGGTTTTCAAAGGGGACTGACATGGGCTCACCCCAATGGCAATTGCCGTTTTTCGAACCTGTCCACCAGGCCTTGGCGCAAGGCCTGCAAGACTGGTGCCCCACCCAAGTTATCAATGAACACGACGACCGCCAAGCCTGCCGCGACTGGGTCCAGCGCTTGGCCCAAGGCGGTTGGCTGCGCTACTGTGTGCCCGCAGCCCATGGGGGCGCGTTGCCGCAACTGGACTCGCGTGCCTTGGTCATCTTGCGCGAAACCCTGGCCTGGCACTCGCCCTTGGCCGATTTTGCGTTTGCCATGCAAGGCCTGGGCAGCGGCGCGATCACCTTGGCGGGCACGCCCAGCCAACAAGCGCAGTACCTGCCTGCGGTGGCCCAAGGGCACAAGATCGCGGCCTTTGCCTTGAGCGAGCCCGAAGCCGGCTCGGACGTGGCGGGCATGCTCACCAGCGCCCAAGCCGGCGGCCAGGGCCATGTGCTCCAGGGTCAGAAAACCTGGATCAGCAACGGGGGTATCGCCGATTTTTACGTGGTGTTTGCCAAGACCGACCCCAAGGCAGGTGCGCGCGGCATCACCGCTTTCATAGTCGACGCCGACACGCCGGGCCTGGACACATCGGCCCATCTGCACGTGATCTCGCCGCACCCCTTGGCGACGCTGACCTTTGACCAATGCAAGCTGCCCGCGCAAGCCCAATTGGGCGAGACAAATGGCGGCTTCAAATTGGCCATGCGCACCTTGGATATTTTTCGCGCATCGGTGGCCGCGGCAGCGCTGGGCATGGCCCGGCGCGCACTGCACGAAGCAAGCCACCACGCACAAACACGGCGCATGTTCGGCCAGACCCTGGCAGACTTTCAATTGACCCAAGCCCGCTTGGGTGAAATGGCCGCCTTGGTGGATGCGGCGGCCTTGCTGACCTACCGCGCGGCTTGGATGCGAGACACGCAAACCGGCACCAACACAGGGGCCTACACCCAGGCCGCAGCCATGGCGAAATACACCGCCACAGAAAACGCACAACGGGTGATCGACATGGCGGTGCAAATGCACGGCGGGCGTGGCGTTGAAGTGGGTGTCAAAGTGGAAGCGCTGTACCGCGATATCCGCGCGCTGCGCATCTACGAAGGTGCCAGCGAGGTGCAATTGCTCATCATGGGCAAGTCGATTCTCAAGGGGGTGGCCACATGAGTGCTCACATTGACCGGTTTGTGGTGGACCGTTTGCCGCCCGCGCATCAGCAGCCCCAAATGTTGCGCGACTTGCCCGAACTTGCATTCCCCGATCAAATCAACCTGGTGCACGCTTTGTTTGAGGCGGCGCATGCCAATGGCTGGGGTGATCGGCCCTTGCTGCGCTCACCACGCATCACCCTGAGTTACAGCGATGCGCTGGAGCGGGTGGACCGCATTGCCCACGTATTGGTGAACGACTTGGGGCTGGTGCCCGGCAACCGGGTGTTGCTGCGCGGCGGCAATTCGGTGGGTCTGGCCCTGGCCTGGCTGGGCGTGGTCAAAGCGGGCATGGTGGCGGTGGCAACCATGCCCTTGTTGCGCGCCAAGGAGTTGAGCGAAATCATTGCCAAAGCCCAGCCCAGCGTGGCTTTGTGCGATGTGGGTTTGATGCAAGAGTTGGAATTGGCCCAGCAACAGCAACCCATGCTGCGCACCATCGTGCCCTTCAATGTGATGGACGCGCCGGGCTCTTTGGCCGTGCGCGCGGCGGCACAGCCAGGCAACTTTATCGCCTGCCCCACGCATGCAGACGACATCGCCATGCTGGCCTTTACCTCTGGCACCACCGGCACACCCAAAGCCGCGGCCCACAGCCACCGCGACATATTGAGCGCGTGTGAAGCATGGCCGCGCCATGTGCTGTGTGCCACGCCGCAAGACATTGTCATGGGCTCTCCCCCATTGGCCTTCACCTTTGGCTTGGGTGGCTTGCTGATGTTCCCCATGTGGGCGGGTTGTTCGGTTTATTTCCACGACAAACCCTATACCCCGGCCACCATGGTCGACGTCATGGCCCAGGTGGGTTGCACCATTTGTTACACGGCACCCACCTTCTACCGCCAAATGGCGGCACACATTCAACCGGGTGCAGTACCGAGTTTGCGCATCAGCGTCAGTGCGGGTGAAGGCTTGCCTGATGCCACGCGGCAACTGTGGAAACAGTCCAGTGGCCTGGAGATGCTCGACGGCATTGGTGCCACAGAAATGTTTCACATCTTCATTTCATCTGCGGGTGACGATGTGCGCCGTGGTGCCATTGGCAAGGTGGTGCCTGGCTACCAAGCCAAGGTGGTGGACGCACAAGGCCATGAGCTGCCGCGCGGACAAGTGGGCCGTTTGGCGGTGATCGGGCCCACGGGTTGCCGCTATTTGGAAGATGAACGCCAGCAGCGTTATGTGCAAGACGGGTGGAACTTTCCAGGTGACGCCTTTGTTCAAGACGATGATGGTTACTTCCATTACCAAGCGCGTGACGACGACATGATCATCACCGCTGGCTACAACGTGGGTGGCCCAGAGGTCGAGGACGCTTTGCTCAAACACCCTGCGGTGGCCGAATGTGGCGTGGTGGGCAAGACCGATGATGAGCGCGGCATGATCATCAAGGCCTATTGTGTTTTGCGTTCACCGCACCAGGGCAACGCGGATTTAGTCAAGCAGCTGCAAGACCATGTCAAAGCTTCCCTGGCCCCTTATAAATACCCGCGTGAGATCAGCTTCGTGGATCAACTTCCCCGCACTGAGACCGGCAAGCTTCAACGTTTTAAATTGCACCAAATGGCCAACGCCTGAAAGGATTCCATGCACCAAGTGATTCAACCCGAGGGGTGGGAGCGACCCAAGGGCTATGCCAACGGCATTGCCGCGCGCGGCACTCAAATTTTTGTCGGCGGTATGGTGGGGTGGAACGCCCAACAGCAATTTGAAAGCGATGATTTCTTGCAGCAAACCGGCCTGGCCTTGCGCAACATCTTGGCCGTCTTGCAAGCCGCTGGTGCGGGGCCAGAGCACATGGTGCGCATGACTTGGTACGTCACCAGCCGCGATCTGTACGTGGCCTCCCTGAAGGGCCTGGGCCCGGTTTACCGTGACGTGATGGGGCGCAACTTCCCCGCCATGACCTGTGTGGCCGTGAGCGCCTTGGTGGAGGCGCGCGCCTTGGTGGAGATCGAGGTCACCGCTGTGCTGCCAGACCCAGTGGCTTGATCAAAGGGCTGCGGCCAATTGGGTCAAGGCCCAAGCATTGAAGGCACTGGCGTTTTCATAGTTGGCCCAATGCCCCGTGTCGACCAGCAAGGTGATGTCGCGCACATCACAATTCGACAAACGCTGCGCCGCTTCGCCCAAGTGCGGTTCATACAAAGCATCTTTCGCCCCCCACAAAACATGCACCGGGCAACGCCATTGCTTTTGCAAATCAAGCATGATGGTGCTGCGCGCAATGCGGCGCCGACGCAGCCGATCACGCACCACATTTGCCTCTTGAATTTCTAACGTTTGCGCGCTCAATGATGCCTCATGCGCCAGCATGATGCTCATCAGGTTATGCCGGTTCACGGCTTTGCGCTGGTCCATGTCCATGTTGTTTTGAAAGCCGCGCAGTGGCAAGGGGTCGACAAACATGCCCAGGCCTGGCACGCCCACCAACAGCAGCCGCGACACGCTTTCAGGGTGCTGGGCAGCGACAAAACCAGCCGTCAAACCACCAAAAGAAAAGCCCATCAGAGGGCAGGCCTGTCCACCCACCAGTTGCGCCATGCCTTTGGCAACCCAAGGTGCAATGTCATCTGCATCTTTTGCATTGGGTGGTAATTCTGAGTCACCCATGCCGGGCAAATCCATGGCCCACACCGCGTGGGTTTGCGACAAGACCTCTATGTTGCGCACCCAATGCGTCCAACTGCCACTGCCACCATGCAGCAGCACCAAGGGTTGCGAGCTGGTGCGGTTCCAGACATGCCAGACTTGATTCACACCATTCACTGGGTGGTCGATGCGATCGGCTTGCGCCAGCAATGAAAGCACAACAGGATCGTTCACGGTTTTTCTTTCACCAACGAAAACGCCCACACAAGTGTGGGCGTTTGGGTTTCAGCAAAAATGCCACTGAAAATTTGGTTGCGCGAGCAAGATTTGAACTTGCGACCTTTGGGTTATGAGCCCAACGAGCTACCAGGCTGCTCCATCGCGCGGTAAGGGGTTGATTCTATCTTACTCAGCCGTGTTTGGTTCACTGCTGACCGTTATTTCTGGGCGGTCGACCAATTCAACCAAAGCCATGGGGGCGTTGTCACCCACGCGGTAGCCCATTTTCAAAATGCGGGTGTAGCCACCCGGGCGTGCTTTGTAGCGCGGGCCCAAGTCGGCGAACAACTTGACCACGCTGTCGCGGTCGCGCAATCGGTTGAAGGCCAAACGCTTGTTGGCCAAGGTGGGCTCTTTGGCCAACGTGATCATGGGCTCAACCACGCGGCGCAGCTCTTTGGCTTTGGGCACAGTGGTCTTGATGACTTCGTGAGCGATCAGCGAGTTCATCATGTTGCGCAGCATGGCGAGGCGGTGCTCGCTGGTGCGATTGAGTTTGCGAAGTCCGTGTCCGTGACGCATGTCGAATCCTTTCTAGCTTGTTTTGCCGGCCGCCGTATCAGGTACGGCCAGGGGACGGATGTCTTGTTGGTTTTTTTATGGCTTGAATCAGCGCTTGCTGTCCAAGCCTGCAGGCGGCCAGCTCTCGAGCTTCATGCCCAAGGTCAAGCCACGCGAGGCGAGCACTTCTTTGATTTCGTTGAGTGACTTGCGACCCAAGTTCGGGGTTTTGAGCAACTCGTTTTCGGTGCGCTGAATCAGGTCGCCGATGTAGAAAATGTTTTCGGCCTTGAGGCAGTTGGCAGAGCGCACAGTGAGTTCGAGTTCGTCGACGGGGCGCAGCAATATCGGGTCGAATTGCTGAGCACCACGCGGTGTGGGCGAATCGAACGCGGCCAATTCATTGCCTTCGAGCTGTGCAAACACGGCCAGTTGCTCGACCAAAATTTTGGCCGATGCGCGCACGGCATCTTCGGCTGTGATGGCGCCATTGGTTTCAATGTCCACGACCAACCGGTCCAAGTCGGTGCGCTGCTCAACGCGGGCATTTTCCACGCTGTAGCTCACGCGCTTGATGGGTGCAAATGAAGCGTCCAACACAATGCGGCCAATCGACTTGGAGGGTTCTTCACCGTAGCGGCGAACGGTACCGGGCACATAGCCGCGGCCTTTTTCGACCTTGAGTTGGATGTCGATCTTGCCGCCTTGCGACAAGTTGGCGATCAGGTGCTCGGGGTTGATGATTTCAACATCGTGAGGTGTTTGGATGTCAGCCGCTGTGACTTGGCCTTCTCCATCTTTGCGCAGGCTCAAGGTGACTTCATCACGGTTGTGCAGTTTGAACACCACGCCCTTGAGGTTCAACAAGATGTTGACCACATCTTCTTGTACCCCATCAATGGTGGAGTACTCGTGCACCACGCCAGCGATGGTGACTTCGGTCACGGCATAACCCACCATGGAAGACAACAGCACGCGGCGCAGGGCGTTGCCCAGCGTGTGGCCGTAGCCGCGTTCAAACGGCTCGAGCACCACTTTGGCGCGGTTCGGGCCAATGGGTTCTACATGGATGGCTTTGGGCTTCAACAAATTCGTTTGCATTCGGACTTCCTCTCAATACCCCCGGTTCGTTACACCGGTAAGGCTGGATTTCTCACCCAGGCAGGCTGCGCAGTCGGCCTGGGAACGACAAGGTTGATGAACAACCGCGATCAACGTGAATACAACTCGACGATGAGCGATTCATTGATGTCGGCAGCGAACTCGTCGCGATCCGGCACCTTCTTGAAGACACCTTCGGCTTTTTCGGCATTGACATCCACCCAAGCAGGCAAACCCACTTGCTGAGCCAACTGCAGCGCTTCGCCCACACGGTTTTGTTTTTTCGATTTGTCGCGCACGGCGATCACGTCACCTGTCTTGACCATGCAAGAGGGGATGTTGACCGATTTGCCATTGATGGTGATGGCTTTGTGCGAGACCAATTGCCGCGCTTCAGCGCGGGTTGAACCAAAACCCATGCGGTAGACCACATTGTCCAAACGCGACTCGAGGATGAAGAGCAAATTCGCGCCCGTATTGCCTTTTTGGCGATCGGCTTCAGCGAAGTAGCGGCGGAACTGGCGTTCCAAAACGCCGTACATGCGCTTGACTTTTTGCTTCTCGCGCAACTGCAGACCAAAGTCAGAGGTGCGCTGTCCAGAGGTACGGCCGTGTTGGCCGGGCTTGGATTCAAATTTGGCCTTGTCGCTGAGTGAGCGGCGCGCGCTCTTCAAAAACAGGTCCGTGCCTTCTCGGCGGGATAGTTTGGCCTTAGGGCCTAAATAACGTGCCACTTGATGTCCTTTGCTGTCAACTGCCCGCCACAGGGACGGGGAGCCTCTGTCGGATAAACAGAGGCGGTGGGCTTGCGGTTAATGAATCAGATGCGGCGGCGCTTTTGAGGGCGGCAGCCGTTGTGCGGAACGGGGGTCACATCGGAGATGGAGTTGATGCGAATGCCCAGCGATGCCAAAGCACGCACAGACGACTCGCGACCGGGGCCGGGGCCCTTGATCTCCACGTCCAGGTTTTTGATGCCCTGGTCGATGGCAGCACGACCGGCCACCTCGGAGGCCACCTGGGCGGCAAACGGGGTTGACTTGCGTGAACCCTTGAAACCTTGCCCGCCCGATGAAGCCCAAGACAAAGCGTTGCCTTGGCGATCGGTGATGGTGATGATCGTGTTGTTGAATGATGCATGCACATGCGCGATGCCGTCCGCCACATTTTTGCGGACTTTTTTGCGCACGCGCTGCGATGCGTTATTGACAGGTGCTTTTGCCATGGTGTTGCCTTAATTATTTTTTCAGGGCTTGTGCGGCCTTGCGCGGACCTTTGCGGGTGCGCGCATTGGTGCGGGTGCGCTGGCCGCGCATCGGCAGGCCACGGCGGTGTCTGAAACCACGATAGCAACCAATGTCCATCAATCGCTTGATGTTCATGGTGGTTTCGCGGCGCAGATCACCTTCAATGGTGAACAGATTGATTTGCTCGCGGATTTTTTCCAACTCAGGGTCGGTCAAATCTTTGATTTTTTTAGCATAGTCAATGCCGCACGCCACGCAAATTTTGCGAGCGCGGGTTCTGCCAATGCCGAAAATAGCCGTCAAGCCCACTTCAGCGTGCTTGTGCGGAGGAATATTGATACCAGCGATACGTGCCATGTGCGTCCTCTTTAATCCCAGTCCATCAACCTTGACGCTGTTTGTGGCGCGGATCTGTACAGATCACACGAACCACACCCTTGCGACGGATGATCTTGCAGTTGCGGCAAATTTTCTTGACCGAAGCCGAAACCTTCATTTCACTCTCCTAAAAACCCGAAATCAATCCGGGCACATTGTCAACTTGCTTAACCTCTTTGGCCCCGCGCCTTACTTGGCGCGGAACACAATCCTGGCCCGACTCAAATCGTAGGGCGTCAATTCAACCGTTACCTTGTCTCCTGGCAGGATGCGGATGTAGTGCATTCGCATCTTTCCAGAAATGTGACCCAACACCACATGCCCGTTTTCCAACTTCACCCGAAATGTGGCGTTGGGCAGGTTTTCAACCACCTCGCCCTGCATTTGGATCACATCATCTTTGGACATGTGTCTTTAGCCACCCAAACTCGTGCGGAAATTGGCCTTCTTCAACAGTGACTCGTATTGCTGGCTCATCAGGTAGTTTTGCACCTGGGCCATGAAGTCCATGGTCACCACCACAATGATCAGCAAAGACGTGCCACCGAAGTAGAACGGGACGTTGTATTTCAAAATCAAAAACTCGGGCAACAAGCACACAAAGGTGATGTAGATGGCACCGGCCATGGTCAGTCGAACCAAAATCTTATCGATGTGTTTGGCGGTTTGTTCGCCGGGGCGAATACCGGGGATGAATGCGCCGCTTTTCTTCAAGTTGTCTGCCGTCTCACGGCTATTGAACACCAATGCCGTATAGAAAAAGCAAAAGAACACGATTGCCGCGGCGTACAGCATCACATACACGGGCTGACCGGGTGACAAAGCACCTGCAATGTCTTTGAGCCAGCGCATGCTGTCGCCAGAGCTGAACCAGCTCACCACGGTGGCCGGCAACAAAATGATGGAGGAGGCAAAAATGGGCGGAATCACACCCGACATATTGAGCTTGAGCGGCAAGTGCGATGCCTGACCACCATAGACCTTGTTGCCCACTTGGCGGCGGGCGTAGTTGACCAAGATCTTGCGTTGGCCGCGCTCGACAAACACCACGAAGTAGGTCACCAAACCCACCACAATGACAATGAATATGGCCACCAGCACGCTCATGGCACCGGTGCGCACCAACTCCAGCAGCCCACCAATGGATCCAGGCAAGCCAGCGGCGATGCCACCAAAGATCAAAATGGAGATGCCGTTGCCCAAACCACGCTCAGTGATTTGCTCGCCCAACCACATCAAGAACATCGTGCCAGCGGTCAGAGTGACCATGGCAGTGACGCGAAAACCCACGCCAGGCGACATCACCAAACCAGCCGAAGACTCCAAGGCCAAGGCAATGCCCATGGACTGAAACAACGCCAAGCCCAAGGTGCCATAGCGTGTGTATTGGGTGATCTTGCGGCGGCCAGACTCGCCTTCTTTTTTCAACTGCTCCAATGTGGGAACCACATAGGCCATCAACTGCATGATGATGGACGCCGAGATGTAGGGCATGATGCCCAAGGCAAAAACCGTAAAGCGCGACAGAGCACCACCTGAGAACATGTTGAACAAACTCAGGATGCCGCCTTGCTGTCCATTGAACAGTTGCTGCAATTGGGTTGGATCGATGCCAGGAACAGGGATGTGCGCTCCCACGCGATAAACCACCAGCGCGAGCAACAAAAACACCAAACGGCGACGCAGGTCACCGTAGTTGCCGTTTTTAGAGATCGAAGGAGAGGTGGCCAAAGCAGAGTCCGTATTGTTTCAGTTTCAGGCCACCGAGCCGCCAGCGGCTTCGATCGCAGCTTTGGCACCAGCCGTGGCACCAATGCCGTTGAGCTTGACAGCGCGTTTGATTTCGCCGGTGTTGATGACCTTGACCACGCGCACCAACTCGCCAACCAAGCCGGCGGTTTTCAGGGTGAGCATGTTGACTTCATCCAAGCCCAAACGGTCCAATGCGGTCAAGGTGACTTCGTCATTGAAACGCAGCGTGCGTGATTTGAAGCCGCGCTTGGGCAAGCGGCGTTGCAAAGGCATTTGACCGCCCTCAAAACCCACCTTGTGGTAGCCACCAGAGCGTGATTTTTGGCCTTTGTGACCGCGACCAGCGGTTTTGCCCAGGCCAGAGCCAATGCCGCGTCCCACGCGGCGGCGGTTGGGACGTGACCCATCGGCTGGTTTGATCGTGTTGAGTTCCATCTTGAACCTTTAAAGCACTTTGACCAGATAGCTGATCTTGTTGATCATGCCGCGCACTGCAGGGGTGTCTTGCAGTTCGCTCACGCTGTTGATTTTGCGCAAGCCCAGGCCGCGCACCGTTGCGCGGTGCGACTCTTTGGTGCCAATCGGGCTGCGCACGAGTTTGATTTTGACGGTAGGTGTGTCGGTCATGTGAGGCTCCGGTTCAGGTGAAGATGTCTTCAACCGACTTGCCACGCTTGGCCGCGACTTCAGAAGCCGTGGTGCATCGCTGCAAGGCGTCTAAGGTGGCGCGAACCATGTTGTAGGGGTTGGAAGACCCGTGGCTCTTGGCCACGATGTCGGTGATGCCCATCACCTCAAACACAGCGCGCATGGGGCCACCCGCAATGATGCCCGTGCCTTTGGGGGCGGGGTTCATCATCACATTGGCTGCGCCATGGTGGCCGGTCACGAAATGGTGGATGGTGCCGTTCTTCAGCGACACCTTGCTCATGTTGCGGCGCGCCTCTTCCATCGCTTTTTGCACTGCCAACGGCACCTCTTTGGATTTGCCCTTGCCCATGCCCACGCGGCCATCGCCATCGCCGACCACGGTCAGTGCGGCGAAACCCAGAATACGGCCACCTTTGACCACCTTGGTCACACGGTTGACCGCGATCATTTTTTCGCGCATGCCGTCATCACGGGCGCTGTCTTGCACTTTAGCTTGAACTTTTGCCATGTTGATTCCCGATCTTTAGAACTGCAAGCCAGCTTCGCGAGCGGCATCGGCCAGCGCCTTGACGCGGCCATGGAAAGCAAACCCGGCACGGTCGAATGCGACCTTGTCGATGCCAGCTGCTTTGGCTTTTTCAGCAATTCGCTTGCCAATGACTTGCGCTGCCGCTGCCGTGGCCCCTTTGCCCGAAGCACCCAGTGTTTGGCGAACTTCGACTTCAGCGGTGGAGGCGGTTGCGATCACTTTTGCGCCATCGCCAGAAATGACGCTGGCATAAATGTGCAAATTGGTGCGGTTGACTGTCAAGCGCGCCACGCCTTGCTTGGCAATGCGGATGCGGGTTTGACGGGCCCTGCGGAGTCGTTGCTCTTTTTTGGTCAACATGCTGCCGTTCCTTATTTCTTCTTGGTCTCTTTGATCGTGATTTTTTCGTCCACGTAGCGGATGCCTTTGCCTTTGTAGGGCTCAGGCGGACGAATGGCACGGATCTCTGCGGCGATTTGACCCACACGTTGGCGGTCAGCACCTTTGATGATGATTTCTGTCGGGACCGGTGTTTCCACCTTGATGCCCGCTGGCATCTCTTTGTCCACAGGGTGCGAAAAACCAACCGTCAGGTTGAGCTTGTTGCCCTGCGCCGCCGCCTTGTATCCAACGCCCACCAAGCTGAGTTTTTTCTCAAAGCCTTTGGTAACACCAATGACCATGTTGTTGACCAGTTGGCGCATGGTGCCGCTCATGGCATTGGCTTCACGCGATTCATTGGCGGGCAAAAATGTGATGTTGCCCGCATCTTTATGAATGGTGACCAAGACGTTGCCGGCGATGTGCAATTGACCGCCCGCTCCCTTGACGCTGATTTGTTCTGGCGCAATGGTCACGTCCACTCCGGCGGGGACGGCCACGGGCATTTTTCCTACTCGAGACATAGCTGCTTCTCCTTGGGCTTAGGCCACATAGCACAGCACTTCACCACCGATACCGGTGGCGCGCGCTTTGCGATCGGTCATCACGCCTTTGGACGTGGTCACAATGGCCACACCCAATCCGTTCATGACCTGGGGGATGGCACCACTGCCTTTATAAACGCGCAAACCGGGGCGGCTCACGCGCTCAATGCGCTCGATCACAGGGCGACCGGCGTAGTATTTGAGGGCAATTTCCAGTTCGGGCTTGCCCAAGTCGTTTTTGACATGGAAGCCGTCGATGTAGCCTTCATCCTTGAGAACCTGGGCAATCGCCACCTTCACTTTGGAAGAGGGAACGCTCACGGTGGGCTTGGCCACCATTTGCGCATTGCGAATGCGGGTCAACAAGTCGGCGATGGGGTCACTCATGCTCATATTGAATATCTCCTGCCCGTTTACCAGCTGGCTTTGGTGATACCGGGAATCTGGCCTTCAAAAGCCATTTCACGGATCTTGGCGCGCCCCAAACCAAATTGGCGGAACGTGCCACGCGGGCGACCGGTGATTTCGCAGCGGTTGCGTTGACGTGTGGGGTTGGCGTTGCGCGGCAACTTTTGCAGCGCCAAACGCGCAGCTGCGCGCTCTTCGTCAGAATGCTTTGCGCCGCCAGCAATGGCTTTGAGCTCAGCGTATTTTTGAGCGTACTTGGCGACCAGTTTGTCGCGCTTGAGTTCGCGTTCGATCAATGCTACTTTAGCCACGGTGTACCTCAGTTCTTGAACGGGAAGCGGAAACCGGTCAGGAGCGCCTTGCACTCTTCATCGGTTTTGGCTGTCGTGGTGATGCTGATGTTGAGACCCCGCAAGGCGTCTACCTTGTCGTACTCAATCTCAGGGAAAATGATTTGCTCTTTGACGCCGATGTTGTAATTGCCACGGCCATCAAACGCGCGGCCGGAGATGCCTCGGAAGTCGCGCACCCGTGGCAAAGCCACGGTGACAAAGCGATCCAAAAACTCAAACATGCGCACGCCACGCAAGGTCACCATGCAGCCAATGGCCTGCTCTTCGCGAATTTTGAATCCGGCGATGGCTTTTTTGGCCTTGGTGACCACGGGCTTCTGACCCGAAATTTTGGTCAAGTCAGAAACCGCATGCTCCATGACCTTTTTGTCGGCCACTGCCTCGCTCACACCCATGTTCAGGGTGATCTTGGTCAGACGCGGCACCTGCATGGGCGACTTGTACCCAAACTTGGCGATCAGCTCTGGAACCAGCTTTTCTCTGTAGTGTTGTTGCAAACGTGCCATGGTCATGCCGCCTTGATTTCTTCGCCGCTGGATTTGAAGACACGCACTTTGGTGCCGTCGGCCAGCACTTTGATGCCCACCCGATCGGCCTTGCCGGTGGCGGCGTTGTAAATGGCCACATTGGACTGATGGATCGACATGGATTTCTCCACGATGCCACCCGTCGTCCCCGCCATGGGGTTGGGTTTGGTGTGTTTCTTGACCAGGTTGATGCCCTCGACCAGCAGTCGGGTTTCATCTGCGCGCAGCGACACTTTGCCGCGCTTGCCTTTGTCTCGACCTGTGATGACGATCACCTCGTCGCCTTTGCGAATTTTGTTCATGGCCCGTCCTCAGAGAACTTCAGGCGCCAAAGACACGATCTTCATGAAACGCTCGGTGCGCAGTTCGCGCGTGACCGGGCCAAAGATGCGGGTGCCAATGGGCTCCAACTTAGCATTGAGCAACACAGCTGCGTTGCCATCGAACTTAACAAGTGAGCCGTCACTGCGGCGGATGCCCTTGGCAGTGCGAACCACCACCGCGCTATAGATCTCGCCTTTTTTGACGCGACCGCGGGGCGCAGCTTCTTTGATGCTCACTTTGATGATGTCGCCAACACTGGCATAGCGACGCTTGGATCCGCCGAGCACCTTGATGCACAAAACGGACTTCGCGCCGGTGTTGTCGGCGACCTCTAACCGAGATTCAGTCTGGATCATTTCAATATTTCCCAACTTGTACCAAAGCTTGGGGCCGTTGCCAGCCGCGCACACTTCGATCAGTCTTGGTCCCGTCATCCACGCTGCAAACCACTTGCCGCGCCTCAGTTGGGGTAGATGCTTTGCTTGAAAATCAAGCGAAGCCGCAGATTATGCCACGGTTTTTATCGCGCCGTCAATTTATTTGTGGGGCGACGTCACAGACACCCGTGAACCCA
>Ga0214919_10003849_pt1 | contig 22332 bp, 20 predicted proteins | sample LL1503_MetaG_FD_177994 | JGI IMG/M metagenome (GOLD analysis project Ga0214919, IMG submission 177994) | Freshwater microbial communities from Lake Lanier, Atlanta, Georgia, United States - LL-1503 | ecosystem: Environmental > Aquatic > Freshwater > Lake | place: USA: Georgia | collected... | reverse complement strand
TATTCATCAATATTTCTAAATTTTGGCATATTTTGGTAATCCTCATTGGTCACTGGTATAACAGATTCCACGTAGGCTTGCTTTAAATCAGTGTAATTTATGTTATCGTCGCTAAACAAGGTCCCAGAAGTATAGTTGTTATTATGATCCATAAGCGACGACCCACCAAATGTAGATGCATATTGTGTGTCGAATCCTTTATATTCGATTAAGGACTGAACTTGTTTTTTCTTTTTCTCTATCTCACCGGCAATTTGTGACTGCGATATGTTTGCCATATTGTCAACATTTTCGTCCGATTTCAACCAATCGCCGTATCCATTTTCAATTGGGTCTTCTAATTTATGTTTTTCAAATTGCTCATTGAACCACTTGTTAAATTTGGCAGGTGTCTTTAATGTTTTGTCGGTTGTAAACAATTGCTCTAATAGGAGGTTGTTATCTGGATCTGTATATTCATTTTTATCTTCTGTCCTGTTGCGATTTTTGTTTTGAAATTCATATATGGCATATATCCGCTTATACGCTTTGGTAAAAAATAAAAAATATCGTGAGTCAAGACCTGATTTGTCAGGATGTGTTTTTAAGACTGTTTTTTTTGATTGTTTCATAATTTCATAAGAGAGCATATGTCTCCCTAAATCTATTCCAAATAACTTATATAAATCGGTTTGTGAGTAGTTATCTATGTTAAGGTCCATTTTATTATAACTAGACTTGTCATATATTACTGGATTGAGTTCTGTTTCGCCTTCTGGATTATTAAATGGATTTACACCGTCAAATGGGTCAATATTGTATTCATTTTCGCTATTTACGACGCGAACTCCGGTATGTTTGTTTTGGTTTTTAATTTTATTGTAAAAATCAAGCTGTTTATCCTGAAGGGTATTGTTATTGTTATTGGATGATTCGTGAATTTTTATGCCTGCTTTTGAACATTTGCGATTTTGGCAACTCATGAGCAATATATTACAAAATAATATTATATTTTTATATTATAAACATTTTATACATTTTATACTTTTTATACACTTTATACATTTTATACTTTTTATACATTAATATATTTTATTAATAAAAATGAATATAGATAATAAACTACTGTATTATTTACAATGATTTGGGCGCGGACAATAGGACTTGTATATTTATTATGTAATATTATAGTGGATGGATATAATTTTCATTTAAATCATGAACACAATTTAATTTCAAATAAAGTGTTTTATAACAAAAGATGGAATCCTTATGGGTATAAATACCGTGAAAGTTTAAATAAATTAAAACAAAATGTGCCACCCGAAATAAATGTGCAACATAAATATCCAATTTCTAAGCCATATTTTGAGGAGCAGCTTAAACGTCTTAACTCTCGAAACAATACATCTCGAGATAACAATATATTAGGTTTGGAGGCAAATGAAGAAAATGAAGAAACATATAATTTTACAACATTAGAATTAATATTTAATGATGATTTTTTTCATGCGCTTGGCATACAGATTATAGAAAACGTGGATGAAATGGGGGATGATGTGGATGATAATCGTAAGAATAATCGTAACAATAACAATAAAGTAACCAAATCCGAAAATTTTGAGGTCGTACGTGACTATAATATTAAATTTATAGATGTAGGTGGGTATGAAAATGTGAAGGAAGAGTTAAGACAATGCGTAGATTTGCTAAAAAATTATAAAAAGTATGAAAAATATAACGTACGAATACCCAAAGGGTTGATATTAGAAGGTCCACCGGGAACCGGTAAAACATTATTGTCTCGAGCATTGGCAGGGGAGGCAGGATGTGGTTTTATTGCGGTTTCGGGGTCGGATTTTCAAAACAAATATGTAGGCGTGGGTTCTACGCGAATCAAGGAATTATTTAAATTAAGTAAAAGCAATGTGCCATGTATTATTTTTATAGATGAAATAGATGCTGTTGGGCGTAAAAGGTCGTCTGATGGGGAAAGTTCGTCTAATGAGCGTGATTCAACACTAAATGCGCTCTTGGTTGAATTGGATGGATTTAAAAATAACACTGGTATATTTTTGGTTGCGGCTACAAATAGGATTGATTTACTAGATAACGCATTAGTTCGCCCAGGAAGAATCGATAAGAAAATATTTATTGGTCTACCTGATAGTAGTACCCGAAAGTCTATTATTGACATACATATAAAGGGTAAACCATATGATGATTCAATCATCGTTGTAGACTTGGTAGAGACAACAGATGGGTTAAGCGGTGCACAGATAGAAAATTTATTAAATGAAGCCATGTTAAACGCACTACGTTACAATAGAGTTCAATTTACTAGGCAAGATTTTGATTTAGTATTAAATAAAATGATGGCTGGATGGCAGCCGAATGAACACGAATTTACTTCAGACATTATAGACCATATTGCGATACATGAAATGGGGCATGCGATAGTAGGAATATTTTCTAAGCACCATTCAAAAGTAAGCAAAGTTGTGATAAATTTATCATCGCCCAAGAGCCCAGGTTATACAGTATTTGAGACATCTGCGTCCAATATTTATACTAGGGAAGCCTTGTTTGAACACTTGATGATTTTGTTGTCAGGTAGAATTGCGGAAGAAATATTTTATGGGGTGTCTGTTACGACGGGTGCTATTAATGATTTCGAAGAGGCTTTAAAATTGTCGGAAAAAATGGTACTATATTATGGTATGGGGTCAAAGGTAATATATCCAAAGTTAAGTGATAGATATAAAGAATTAATAGACCATGATGTAAATAACTTGATTACAAGTGCTTATAAACACGCGGAAGACATATTATATCAGAGTAAATCTCTACTTAAGGAAACATCTGAATTGTTGAAGAGTGAAAAACAGTTAAGTGGTGCTAGATTAAATCAGTTAATCAAGGATAAGTATGAGGATTTGTCACAATTAATTTTTGAAGTGGCATCTTAATTAGTGATGGTATTATATAAAAATATTTATAAATATTTATAAATATTTTTTACAACAAGTTTATATATCTAAACTCACTGTATTGCTCGCAGATTTTGTACGTTTTCTACTTTTTTTGGGCATATTACTACTGCTTTGAAGAGATTTCAAATCACTGATGCTAATTGTGCTGTTATCGGTTGTTGTGGGATCGTGTGGCGCTTCCTGAATATTGATTGTTTTCGTTTTAAGTCCAGATAAAATATCCGAAATATCAGACGGACCTTTCATTTCAGGACGATTTCTACTCGATTTTTCAAAAACAGGCATTTTCTGCGTATTCTCGCGAATATTAATTCCATCGTCCACAAAATTACTGCGACTCATGTTCAAATCCGGGCGATTTGCGAAATTATTATTGCCTGGGCGGCTTAGTGGTGTAGGAATAGCATTAGGACCTTGGGTAGCCATAGGTGGTGGAGGACCTGAACCAGAATTAGAACCCATAACATTATTCATAAAACCTGATAAGCCAGGACTTGATTGCGACATGGTGTTCACTGCGGCGGACTGAAATGAACGCATCAAGTCAGGGTTTTGTCTTAGAATATCATCCATGCCGGGCATTGCGCTTTTAAACATGGTATTCGTCATATGAACCATCATAGCGCTACCACCTAATTGAAATAGTAATTTTAATTCTGGCGCCATAGATGCTTTGGATTTATATTTTTCATGTAATTCGCCGAAAATTTCATCATAATCGGATATATTTTCATTTAATTGTTCGCCCCACCCATCCAATTTAATATCAAACGGGTCGAATCGTCCATTTAGAAACTCGATACCATTAATACACGCCATCAGCATATTTCCTTGAAATTTTACGGAATTACTTTTTTCTTTTTCTTCCATAATGGTCTCATATTCTCCCTGCATTTCTTGTAGCGATGATTCCATGTTATACTTTTTGGATAATTCCACCCCCTTTTTCTCTAACGCTTCCAACTTTCGTAAAAACTTGAACTTATCACGAAGCAACTCTTCCTTGGTCATTTGTGGTTGAGAAGATATTACCTTATCAGGGTTTAACGGGACGTTATTAAACTTATCAAAACCATCCCACGTTTTGGTATTGTTAGCTGCTACATTAGCAGTGGATTTACCTAGCGATGCATTGTCATCAAATCGAACAGATTGTGTTTCTGACGGATTGCTATCGAAATTGACATTGCGGTCACTAAATAAATCTGATTTGGCTCTAGACATCATGGGTACATCTTCCACAAGGTCATTTAACTCATTCTCTAAATTATCAAGATCTTCTAAATCAATATCACTTTTGTGTTTGCCATTATCCTTTGAATGGGAATTCATTAGTAGTTCCAATCCTCCGCCAAAATTTGAAGACTTCATTGAAGATTTTGGAAATTTGTCATTATCATTCGTAAAGTCCAAATCAGATAGTTCGATTATATCATTATTCATTATTAATTAATTAGAACATTTAATTTTAAGTAGTACGAACTTAATTATATAAATATATAAATATGTAATAAACCACAACAGCCGTTTTATATATTTTTATCGTTGATATACCATAAACCTTGTAAAAAAGAATCTGACAAGTCGTCCTTCTTTGTATGGTTGTTAAAAAAAGTAGATTGATTAATAAATCTATAGTCATTCGTAAGTAATTCTCGGCATTTTGTTATGCCCATTTTTTTTCTATCACTATACTTAGTTTTCCCTATTGAATCACAGCATTTAAGCTTATTAGATGCTGAAACAAATTCCATGTTAGAAACGTTAATTCCGCTCATAATAAAATACTGAACAATCATTCCTTGAATTGTTTTCATACGATTCGCAATAGGACTAATTTGATTTTCAATAATAACATAATCGATTGTTGCTTCGGACAAAAACAAATGATTAAACTTTTCTTTTATATTTGCGCCTATTTCGATTAAATCCACTTTTGAAGCATTTTTAGAAATTATCTCTTGAAAATAGTTATCTTTGGTGTATTTTGTGATTGATTCGAATAAATCTTGTTTGACAACCGGAGTTGCGTATAAAATACCATATTTGTCTGCAATTTCTAAAAGTACTTTTTTAATTGGTTGCTTTTTTAAAAAAAGAAGTTTAAGGTCAGCAGGTGGAAGTTGATATGTTTGTTTTTTTGCGTGTTTTAAACAATAACAGTCTCCATTTTTTTGATATTTGGCGGGTTTTGTACATGGGACATTTTTATCCAAAACACAACAGTTTGTAAATTCGGGTGTTGAAATATTTACTACATCCCATTTTGTAATTTGGAAATGTGCGTTATCCGGCGATTTCTCGAAAAGACAAAATGCTAAATTTTTTATGCCAACATCAATGCTTAATACTTTCATAATATAATGATATATATGTGTCATTATATCATTATTTGGTATATTGTTTTTCTTATCTTCTTCGCTTCTTCTCTTCTTCGTACATTTATTTATTATAATTTACAATATTCACAATAGGTGTAGATAATCGGGAGTTTAATTGCTCGCTTGTTAAGTAAGGGTTCTTTAAATCGCTGTTAGAATAGCCGTACCCAGGTCTATTATTGTCAAAAATTGACCTAAATGTATGTGGAACATTGTTCGAAGGTGCTTTATTATTCGGAATATGTGGGTCTAATCCCAAAGCATAACAGGCTTCTTTATTATTATATTGTCGTATTTTATTACTGTTATGTTGTAAAAACTGCCTATAAGCCCAGTTGCTTGTAATACCTTCTTGTCTCTGTATTCGGTTATTAACAACGGCATCTGGCTGCCAAGACGCGTAATTTCGCCCATCAGCCATAATCGGCGGAAAATTAAAATGTATATTGTTCGATGCTGAATAACATGTACCCCAACTCATATACTATGTGAATAGATAAAATTAATTAGACAGTTTCAAGTAATTTCACCAAGTCATTTTTTTTCATTTTTGAACAATCTGCTACAAGACCTTTTTCGACCACAATAAGTTTAAGTTTTTGCACTGACATTTTTTTGTAGTCAACTGTTGCCGATTCGTCTAAATTAGTGACATCTATGGTTTTTAATTCAGTTGTAATTATGTCATCAATTAATTGAGCACCACCATCTACGTCAAGATTCATTTTGCTAAATTCAGTGTTCGGATGTTCAGCAAATTTTGAATCTATTGATTCAGATTCAGAGTCTGATTCCGTTTCAGATACTAAGTTTAATTCTTCTAAATTTTCCTCTTCATAAGGCGTATTTGGCGGATTTATGTCAATTTTTAATATTTTAGTTTTGTTTGCGTCATATATACATATCGGTGTAGCATTATCTTCTTCTTCATCATCATCGTCATCATCGTCATCGTCATCATCATCATCATCGTCATCGTCGTCGTCGTCGTCGTCATCAGAAACTTCAATTAATGCATTTGTAATGTGTTCTTCAGCGACTCCTATATTTGGGGTATGCGTCATATTGTTTGCCATGCGCGATAGAAACTTTTTTGTATGATTTACTTCATCGGTGAGAGATGTTACAAGACCTAACATGGAAGACATTTTGTGGTTTTGTTCCCTTAATTTATTCTCAAAATAAATAACTAGACAGGCAATGGAAATAAGAATTATTCCTAAACACATTAAAAATGTAGGATTGAGTATATCAGACATGGTTGTCATTATTAGACAAATTGGATATTAATTAATAATAAAAACAACGAATTTATCTATTTGGGTTTTATTGTTTTTATTTTATTTGTCCTTTTTTATTTATGTCGTTTTGCTATTGTCGAGTATCTCTTGCGGGTAATTCATATCAGATAATACATGTACTCCTCCTTTTACGCGTGAAATACCTTTTTTTAGTAAATAATAATATTTAATTTTGTCGTTTGTAATAGTTGAATGCATGTGATAATTCTTAACTAGTTTGTTGCTTTGTAGTTTTTTACATAGTTTAATAAAATGTGTTGTTAATAAACAAGAGACATTTTTATTTTTCATCAAGTATTCCATAAACGATTTGGCACTTAACACGGCTTCATCTGGATTAGTGCCTGAATAAAGTTCATCAAATATGCAGAAATGCGTATCATCTGGATTGTTGTTTACAGAATCGATAATTACTTTACAACGTCTCGCTTCCGCTTGGAATAAACTATCTCTCCCCGATGTATCTGGAATATTTAAATAACAGTGTATATGTTTATATGGGTTGATTTTTGCTGAATCATAAAATCCACAACCTACCTGTTGACTGAAAATGATATTAATTATCGCTGATTTTAACACGGTCGTTTTTCCAGATGCGTTTGGTCCAGTAATTATTAAATTTTTGTTAAACTTTATCGTATTTTTAACAGGATTGTCGTTTTTCAAAGGTCCGTAATAGCTTTGACGCAATACAGATTCTTTTTTATCAATGAACCCACACATGTTTATTTTATTGTCTTTAATATTATAAATCAATCCTTCCAAACAATCAATATATCCATTGAAGCCAAATGAATACAAAAACGAATCATTATATCTTTGGTTATCATATAATTCATAAAATGTCTTTAATGTATGACCAATTTCCGTTATTTTATGGTAGTTATTAAATGTATAATCCGAAATTTGCGCTAATTTGGTTTTATATTCGCCGAGTGTATTCATTTGTTCGCACACATTTGTATTAAAATGCTTATGTGTGTCTAGTTTATTTGAATACACCAAATAATTATTCATGCGCTGAATGGTGGTTTCCAAGTATTGGCGCACAACTTGTAGATATTTATGTATTTTTACCATATTATGGTTGAATCGAATACATACTAATATATTTTGATAAATTGAAAATAAATAAAACGCAGCTGATACACTACAATATACTTTTTCATTAGTAGTTAATAGGTGAAATTTGGTGAATAATTTACCTATTGCGTGATTCTCGATAACGGTAGTTAGTATTTCTACATATTCGCTAAATGTGACGGCGACACCTTTCATTTTAATGATAAAAAAAGGCATAATTAATATGAAAATGGGCAAGCAAAAAGAAATAATAGGTGAAACCAAGTTGTAAAAACTCATAATTTGTAAAAATAACTCTGATTTATTAAGAAATTCAAACATTGTCCAGTCTATGTATTGATATTTTTCCTTAAACCCAGTATCACTTTTAATTTCTTTCCAGATTTCGAGGACATCTGTATACCTTGATTCTGTATTACCGTTTGATTTATATTCTTCAAGTAAACGCTGAGTATCCTTTAAAAATGAAGTGTCTGATGTATAATATATAGACATTTGGTCTGCGATTTTATTAGATAATTCGTTGCTAGTATTTAACAAATGGTGATAAACCGGGGTACATGATACATCAAGCGTTTTAATTAATTCTAAATCATCAATAATGTTTTGTTTTAATGCGACTTTATGCTCATTATAAAAAATGGGTAATTTAAAATGGTCGTTTATGTTTTCTACACGCTGTGGGTCTCTTTTGTCTGATTGATATAACGTATCAAACACTATATTAAACGTCATTAATTATATGTAAAATGAGAAATATAATTAGTGTATTTTACGAATCGGGATTTATAATAAATCCAAATTAGCCGGCATTTCCTTTATTTGACATGAATAATAAGACTCTATTTCTTGTAATTTATCAACATCGTACCGTGCGACGAGATTAATGGCGACACCCTTTCTACCCCATCTTCCACTACGTCCGATTCGATGTAAATATGTGTGAACACATTTAGGTACATCAAAATTAATTACTGTGCTGACTTGTTGTACGTCGATGCCGCGAGCGGTAACATTAGATGATATTAGCACACGAGACGCGCCTGATTTAAAATTAGTAAATGCCTTTTCGCGTTGATATTTATCCATATCACTATGAATACAGCAAACCGGGAAATCATCATCACACATCGCTTCATACAATTCCTGAACGCGTTTTACACTATTACAATAAATAATACACTGAGACAATGAAATAAATGAAAATATGTGTTTAATTGTGGCATATTTTTGAGAATCGTTTTCTACTGCTACACTATATTGAGAAATGCCTTCCAAGGTTAGCATTTCAGATTTTACCACAATTTTTATAGGATTTCTCATAAATGTATTGACGATAGTGTAAATATTAGAAGGTAGTGTCGCGCTAAACAATGCTATTTGTACATTTTCATTTACATACTGTAAAATGTTATGTACTTGGTCACGAAAACCGGTTGTTAACATTTCATCCGCTTCATCTAATATAACTAATTTTATAGCCGATGTACGAATTGTATTGCGACGAATCATATCGCAAATTTTGCCTGTGCATCCGCAAATAACATGCGCTTTTGTTTTGCTCGAAAAACGATTAAAATTATCTGTTTGAGCGCCACCATAATATGTTTTAACGATTAATCCAGTCATCATGCTGCCTATGCCTTCCATAACAAGTGCTGTTTGAGAAGCTAATTCGCGCGTGGGCGACAATACTAAAATTTGTGGGTCTGTATTATTTAAATCAACGAGTTGAAGAGCGCCGATAGTAAAAGTGGCGGTTTTGCCTGTACCAGATTGAGCTTGCGCTATAATATCTTTGCCTTCTATAATAGGACGAATTGCTTTACGCTGAATAGGGCTAGGTTTTTCAAACCCATAATTATAAATACCACGTAGTAAATCTGGTTTAATATTAAGCTCATCCCATGTTTCAAACACTAGTTCTGAATCATCGTTGGTTGTTGTATTTTCTGCGATTGGGGTTTTTGTAGTAGTTGGCATTTACATAAATTATTTAAATGTATTTAAGTGTATTAACCGATTTATACTAATATTAAAAAAAACTGATATAAATGAAATAAATAATAATATATACACATGAGTGTTATTACTATGACCTACTCTTTGGATGATTTTCATACAATTGGTGCCAATAGTCATAATTATAAATTATCTGATGATGTATTGAGCATCATTTCTAAAATAGTATCCGAAGTTGGCTCTCCGACTTATGTAAAAACTCCTGTGTTTAATAAAAAATCTTATATTAAAAGTGATAATAATGAAAACATTATTAAAAGACGCAAGTCTGTTAAAAAAGAATCCACAACTATTCAAAGTGCATATAAATCAATGATTGTAGACAATAAAACTGGTATTGCTGTGCACATTGATACTATTCGTTCTTATTTGAATAAGTTGAGCGATAAGAATGTTACGGATATTACAAATAAAATAATAGAGCTCATTGACCAAATAATGAATGATACGGATATTACAGAAGAAACCAAAAATGCCGAATTGTCAAATGTAAGCAAAATAATATTTAATATTGCTTCTACCAACCGGTTTTATTCGGCTATTTATGCCGATGTATATTCACAATTAGTAACTAAATATGAACTAATTCGACAAACATTCGAAGCCAATTTGAATGTGTTTTTGGATTTGTTTAATAATATCGAATATGTTGACGCATCGGTTGATTATGACAAGTTTTGTAAAATCAACAAGGATAATGAAAAAAGAAAGGCATTAAGCGCGTTTTTCGTGAATTTGATGAATAAGAATATTATAACCAATGCGAAAATAATTGAAATTACTAAAATCTTGGCGGGATTGTTGTATAATTATATTTCAGAAGACGAACGTAAAAACGAAGTAAATGAAATAGCTGAAAACATATTCATTCTTTACAATAAAAAGTATGATAGTGATTATAACAACGTTATTATTGGTAACGAACCCATCAATAGTTTTATTAAACGTCTATCAAAAAGTAAAGTAAGTGATTACAAGAGTCTATCAAACAAGACAATATTCAAGTTTATGGACTTGATGGAGCAATAAATCAGAAATAAAATAATAAACATTTAATGTTATATAAATACAATTTTTTTATTTATATAATGAATGTACATAATGTTGATGAAAATATAACCTTTGAGCTATATGATAGTAGTAGTAATGATGGTTTTGAGCAGGAATTAGATGACCTTATCAATAGCATACATGATTCCGCAAATTCTATCGTGACAGAAAGTAATAATTACAATGTTAATTTTACCATTAAGCAGTTATTGGTGATTTGCGATTATTATGGTCTCTCTAAAATGTTGAAATCAAACAAAAATAATAAAGAATATATTGTAAACGTGTTGGTTTTGTTCGAAAAAGATTATGCAAACCAAGATATTGTATCAAAGCGAAGAAATATGTGGTATTTTATGGCTGAATTAAAGAATGATAAATTTATGAAAAAACACATTATATGGTAGACTGCTTTCTACTACCTTTTCTCTTTCCTCGGGTTTTTCTTCGAGATTTGCGTTTTTTAATTCGTTTGCGCGTTTTTCGACCACCGGCAGGAACTGGTTGTAATTTTCTACTCGGTCTGGTTGCTTTTACAGGAGTTTTTGCTGATTTTGCCGCTGCTTTTGCTGATTTAGTTGCTTCTTTTATGGCTGCTTCTTCCGCCACTATTTTTTTATAATACTCAATTCCCTGATTAATATCATAATATAATTTATCAATTGAGCCAGAGTCTAAATATGGCTGATATAATTCTGTAAACCGGGCTTTAAACTTTGCGTCGTTAACCGGATTTTGTAGATGTCCTTGTTTGACAATTAGTCTTACTAAGCTCGCCGACATAGCGCCTGCATTTACAATATCTACCATGGAGTGATAGTCAGTATGATTTGTATCTACTATCAGTAATTCAGGGTTATTGGTATATAAATTTTTAAACTTTTCCATACCTGCTCTGGGGGAACTTGGCGGCGCAAAATACGAGTACTTATTTTTAAATGATTTTTCTATGGCGACCCCAAAGTCATCTCTATCCCCACCAAAAAATCCCACCAAATATACCGACTTTGGGTTTTGTGATTTTGTCAAATTATTTGCGTAGTAATCAATATATTTGAACACTGTCGAACCTGAAAAACATATAGTATTTACTGTTATGTCAGCAACATCTATGCCTGTTAATGCCATATTGGCTTTTAATGATTGTATCATTGATTTTGAGTTAGGTTGAATATTAACATTAGTCGCATTAGCAGTAGCAATCGCAGCGTTTCTCGCTAGCACAGCCACCTCATTTGCCTTAGTAACCTTATCAATATCAACATTTTGCATGCTATCACGCGCGAACTCTGCTACATTAGCCCATATATTAATGTTATTTACATAGTCATAAGAACCGGTTAATAATGCGACTTTATCAGCACAGGATATTGGGTCCTTGGGTCCTCGGGTTTCTGAGAGAAATATATATATTTGTTTTATGTTCTTCGCCTTAGCCATAGTAAGCATTTCACGAATTAATTCAAGGTGACCAGGTGTTGGTGGATTCATTCTACCCACTGTAAAAATAAGCGTATTTGAATTATTACAATCTTTACACTTATCAACGTTAAGGACGTCCATAAATTATAACAATATTGTTTTTTACTAAATGCGTTTTGTTATAATTTATATGTGGTATTATATTAATTTTTAATACATTTAAATATATTAACATTATAAAATACACAATGGTTGTATCAGTTCTCAATAATAATATAAGTTATCCCGAAATTAAAAATGTAGATTTTGAAGATTTAAATGTACTATCGGACACATATCAACTTATAATAAAGGATGTTGAAGTAATTGTTGCGTTAGGTCGTGTTAAAAACACATATGAGAGTGAATCTGTGCTATATTTTCCGATTTATTTAGTTAATAAACAAAACAATGTAGAACAAATAGGTGTATATGAAATAAACGCAACAGAACTAAATGACCTTACGGGTGAAGATGGAAACTTGGATATTGAAAATTTAGACCAATCTCCATTAATATATAAATTTGTGACAAAAAACATGTTATTGAAGGAGCGGTTAGAACCAACTACATCGATTATTGAAGAAGAAACCGAAGACACCCTAGAAGAAGAAAAGGAAGAAGACAAAATGCCACAAATACCTGTATATGAAATACCGGAAAACAGAAAAGATATTTTTGTGTTGACAAAAGGAGTATCTATTCCACAGGAACTTGAGGAAGAAGGCGCGCAACAAGCAACTGATTTTGTCGAGAAATATCATGCGTCTAAAACAGATAATTGGGTTCAAAAGTTTATGAAGAATACAAATTATGATATTATAGATAATGAAGGTGGTGGGGATTGCCTGTTTGCTACTATTCGAGATGCGTTTTCGAGTATTGCGCAACAAACCACTGTAAATAAATTACGTAAAAAATTGTCAGAAGAGATTGACGAATCTGTGTTTGCTACTTTTAAAGACCAGTATGATATGTATTCAGTGAGTTTCGTAGCTGAAACAAATACAATTAAAGAATTAGCTGCTGAGTATCTAATTATACAGCAAAAATTTGCGAATGTCATAGACCGCAGTGAGCAGAAAATTTTAACTGAAACCGCAACTAAAATCAAAGAGGAGCATGATAAATTGGTAAAAGAAAAGAAGGTTACCGCATCGTTACTGAACGACTACAAATTTATGAAGGGTATTGATACACTTGATAAACTGAAAACAAAAGTTAGAAGTTGTGATTTTTGGGCGGAATTGTGGACACTAGGCACATTAGAGAGACTATTGAATATAAAATTTATTATATTGTCAAGTGAATCATACAAAAATGGCGACATAACAGGCGTACTGCAATGCGGCATGACGGATAAATTGTTGGACGCGGCTAGGGTATTTAATCCCGAGTTTTATGTAATGCTAGATTACACCGGTAGTCACTATAAGCTTGCAAGTTATAAAAAAAAAATGATATTCAAATTTAAGGAAATACCATATGACATTAAAAAGATGATTAGCGACAAATGCTTGGAAAAAAATTCGGGTGCCTTTGCGTTGATACCAGATTTCAATCATTTTATGCAAAAATCTCCTAAGAAAGCATCTAAGAAAGAAGAGGATAATTTTGATGATTTAAATGAAGCGAAACTAAGAGGCTTATATAGTAATGATATAGTATTACAGTTTTATTCAAAATCAACCGGAAAACCATTACCTGGTAAAGGTGCTGGGGAAACTATTCCTAATGAAAAAATTATTGATTATAAAGAGCTGGCTATTATTCCGGATTGGCGTAAAAAACTATCTAATTTTTGGATAGACCGAAACGCCAAAACGAATGAAATACATCCATTTGTACTAGATAATCACAAATGGGCAAGCGTAGAACATTATTACCAGGGTGCCAAATTTAAAAAGAATAATCCCGAATTTTATTTAAGTTTTTCGCTCGATTCCGGTACTGAGATGGCAAAGAGTCCTGAAATGGCAAAGGCAGCGGGTGGAAAAACCGGTAAATATAAGGGTACACTAATTCGACCTACGCAAGCGTCAATAGATGCGGATTTCTTTGGTACAAGGCATAAGCAGGAGATGTATGCGGCACAATACGCGAAATTTACGCAGAGTTATGATAATAATTTGAAAAAATTGTTGTTGGCTACTGGAAATGCGAAATTGACCCATTTTAGTAGAGGACATCCACCGGTTACATTTGAGGATTTAATGATTATACGTGACAAAATAAGACGAGATGATAAATAACTAAAACTTGAAAAAGTGTAAACAACTCTTAGGTTTAAGCTGTTTTGTAAATTTCAATAAATCAACGCATGCGTTTACTAATTTATCTACGTTAGCCAAGAATAGTACCTTATTATCTGATGTAATCTTGACGCGCCCTTCTTCTACAAGCACATGAATTATTATTTTTATGATAGACCCGCACGTTTCAGAACAGACAGCCGTGGTTAATTTAATGCTTTTCAAGTCAACCATTAATATATATAATTTTTGAATCAATACAATTATATTAGGAATATCGGCGGAATCAATCTTGTTATCTTGAGCAATGTTTACCAATATTAACTCGATTTCACTGAAAAAGTTGGGATGAGCTTTCATTACTGCTAGCAATACTTGTTTGACAGATTCATCAATTTGTAAATTATATTTGCTTACACTTGCGCTAGCATCCGGATTAGTAACATTGGCTAATAATTGTATTAGGGAAAGTATTACATCATTGTTGCTAATAATTTCTTCGGGTTCTGTGTCTATACTTAAAGTGGGTTCAACATCTATACTCGAATCGTCAACATTGTCATGTGTAGGGGGTTTTTCATCGGCGTCATTCATTTTATATAATACATAAATATTATTTATATAATAATCGTGCAATAACTAAAATTGGTAATTAAATATTGGTAATTAAATATTGGTAATTAAATATTGGTAATTAAATGTTAATAATAAATATTAATACATATTATAGCATGAAACTATCTAATAAAAGTCTTACTTTAATGTCATTTTTTACAGACAATAATTTCATTATACATTCACATCAAACCCGTAAAACTCAAAATACGATTACTGAAATTTATAATGATATACTAAATGCTTATAAATATATTATAGGGTTGAAGAAAATCTACGGCAATAATTTATATAATATTAGCATCAAACAAATACAATCGTCAACACAAATTAAAAAACCAAAGGGTTTTAATAGTAGTTCTTTTCCAGAAGAAATACGAAATCATATATATAAACGAACCACGTACGAATTGACTTATACCTTTTCTCTCTTTGAGAAAGAAATAAGACTCTTTTTTATTTTAGAAACACCAAATGTTGAACATGAAATGAAGGTTTATAACAAATATGTGGATTCTATTATGATGTGGTTATACATATTGAATAAATACGCGTCTAAGTTTTGCGCAAAACAGTTGGACATTTATTTATATTTCACATCATTAAGCAAATATCTTCCATCAACAGATGCTAACGTATTGGATGAAAATCATGCAAACACAGCATTTACGACAACATGTCCACGTGAGTCAGAAATAGTTATTTTTAGAAAGGAAGAATGGTTTAAAGTATTGATTCACGAAACATTTCATAATTTTGGATTAGATTTTTCAGGCATGAATACGGATAAATGTACATCTGATATGTTAAACATATTTCCAGTAGCTTCAGAAGTTAATCTATATGAATCTTATGCGGAATTTTGGGCGGAAATCATAAATGCATTATTTTGTAGTTTTTTTAAACTGAAAAATAAAAATAACGTGGAAGAATTCTTAGCATATTCAGAATATTTTATAAATTTAGAAAGAACCCATAGTTTTTTTCAATTAGTAAAAACGTTACATTATATGGGTCTAAAATACGAATTCCTGTTTAAAAAAGATAAGACAAACAAGTTACGGAGAGAAACATTATATAAAGAAAAAACAAGTATTCTCGCGTATTATATAATAAAAACAATTTTGATGAATAATTACCAAGGGTTTCTAGATTGGTGCCAAACTAACAATTATGAACTATATGATTTTAAAAAAACCCAAACTAATATTGATAAATTCTGTTTATTTATTAAAAAAAATTATAAGAGCAATGAGATGCTTGACAATGTGGAGAGAATGGAACATTTTTTTATTGCTAACAAAAATAACTCACGAGAGAAAAAAGAAAAATACAATTTTATAATGAATAATATGCGTATGAGTATTTGCGAATTAGGGTAAATGCTGCTTACAATAAACATCATTTATTAACCTTTCTCTCTTGCATGGATTTCCAGAAAGAGTTTTTTGACAACATAAATATTTAAAACATCCATTTTTGATAGGTTTCTTGTTTGCTCTCCATGTGTTACTTGCTTCATCAAAGTTTATATCTACTGTATACACCATTTTACGTAATTGATTTGTTTTACTTCGCGTATTCATGTTAGGTATTTTGATATGAAAAGCATATTATAATATTAGTAATTCAATTTTCTTAGATTTAGAATAAAATTGAATGTTTTGTACAATAAAATATTAGGTATCACTATTATAATAATGAATTGGTTTGAATTTCTTTACGTTTGTATTAAAATTAATCCGTCCAAAGTTCATGACCCTGATACTAAACGCGAAAACATTGAAAATATAAATGTTTGTATATCAAACGACCGGCTAACTGAAGGTAGCATGAATTTTTCAGAATCATGTAACAGTATTTTGTCAGAATTATCTACAATTGACGAAGAGTAGAAAAGGTATCATAACATTTACATACAAATATTTAAATAAAATTGAAATTTAAATAACAAACCGTGATATGAGTATATAGCTAAAACAAATATAAAACTAAAATGGGAATCAAAAATTTGCACAAATTTATTAGAAGCGAATGTAAGAATTCGATTCGACCTATTTCTTTATATGAATTATCCGGCAAAAAAATAGCGGTGGATATTAGTATTTACATGTTTAAATACACCGCAGACGGTTGTTTAATAGAGAATATATATTTAATGCTTACACTATTTACTCATTATAATATTGTACCCATTTTTATATTCGATGGAAAACCACCTGCTGAAAAAAAGGAACTTATTTTAAGACGTCGTGAAGACAGAAAAGAAGCTGAAACTCAATACAACCTTCTAAAACAACAATTAGATGCTGGTGATTTTGATGATCAAGATATTTCAAGCAGTATGGACGTTTTGAAAAAAAAGTTGATAAACGTAACTAAAACTGATTTTGATAATGTTAAAAAACTAATAACTGCATATGGTTGTACATATTATGACGCGCCTGGCGAGGCAGATGAATTGTGCGCGTATTTGACAATTAAGGGTAAGGTGTGGGCATGTTTAAGTGAGGACATGGATATGTTTGTATATGGTTGTACGAGAGTAATACGCTTTATAAGTTTACTTAATAAAACCGCAGTGTTATATGACCATAAAGGTATTCTACATGAACTAAAAATTAGTCAAAAAGAATTAAGGGAAATATGCGTATTATCTGGAACTGATTATAATATTCAAAGTCATTCGGACGCAGATAAATACTGTCCTACATTATACAATACTTTAAAATTGTTTAAAAAATATAAGAAAAATAAAACCCACACTGATTTTTACGATTGGGTTGGAGAAAACACGACTTATATAGTAGATTATGATATGTTGCTTAAAATAAACACAATGTTTGATATTTGTCAAAACGAAGAATTAAAAGTATTTGAAACAATCAAAATTATGAATGGATGTAAAAATGTAGACATGATGACTGATATGTTAAAAACAGTAGGGTTCATTTTTCCGGATAAATAATAAACCATATATTATATAAATTTTTTTTATATATCATCAAATAGAAAAAAATATATAAAAACACAATATTATGTTGTAATATATATACATGTTAGATTTATATAATACCAAATATGACCGGGCTACTTTAAAAAAACATATTTATTCAGTTAGTTTAGTAGATATATTGAAAACACAGCACCTAGACGCATCATTTGTTGTACGATATATTTTGAACAATACTTATCAATTAACCAAAGAAGAAGCGACCATCAATGTAGATATGGTATTAAAGTATCAGTTACACCTTACAAAAACAATGCTGTTTGCGGAACAAATAATATATGAGTCTGACCATGATAGCATCGATGATTTTGAAGATTTTTCCTTAAAATAAAACCATTTATGTTATGAAAATTTGAGGTAATCTTTACACCTTTTTACATTTCAAACGCCGATTATTTATAAGTCTATTTTTATAAATAATTACTTGTAATTTTTCTTTATTTTTCTTGTTTTATTCTTTGGAACATATTTTTCTGGTCTTTCATAAGCACCCTTAAATATATTTTCATATTTTTCCTTTGGAATTTCACTAATTACTCTCTTTATATTTTCCTTCAAATTTCCATATTTCAATCCTTCTAGTTTTTGTAATCTGGATTTCAACATACTAAAGTAATTTTCTATAGAATTTGTAAAATGCTGATATGGAACCGCATATAAAATATTATTGTGTTTATTTACCAATGCTTTTATCCTTTCGTTTCTATGACTACTCGCGTTATCTAATATAATTAATTTATTTTTTAATTTACTTGTGATATTCTTTTCTAAAAATTCAATTAACCTATCTGTATTTATTCCACCTTTTTCATATAAATCCCATTCTATAACACCATTAACAGAAATAGCAAATATTCCTGTATATTTTTTGAATACTTCTTGCGATTGCGTTTTTATAACACATCGTTTTCCTTTACTACTATAACAATGACTTCTCTTTTGTAATGATTTTATACTTGTTTCATCAAGGCAAATAATATCTTCTATTTTATATTTTTTAACTGCTTCATAAAATTCTTTAATTTTTGAGTTAATATCAATATCCTTACCAAATCGCTTGATAGGCTCATGTCGTATCCGGGTCATTTTCAATGTAATATTATTATCTCGTATAACCCTAAAAATTTGAGTTGTTGTTAAATCAATATCTTTATATTTTTCTTTGAGTTTTTGTAGCAATTCTTGTAATGTAATGGTTTTATTTTGTTTTATTTCATCTAACAATAATTTCACATGCTCGTTCTTGACTTTGTAAGCAACTGGTTTTCTATGATGAATATTCACATTGCCTTCCTTCTTGTATCTTTCAACCCATCGCATTAAACTTCTTGGAGTGCATTTGAAAATTTTACAAACATCTTCTTGTGTTTTATCTTCAACTAAATAATATTGAACGGCGGTTTCTTTGTAATCAGTACTCTTACGTGTAGTAGGCATTATATACTATTTAGTTAAAAAATTGATTGTGATTAGTTGTTTGTTATACAACTCAATAACACAATATAACAAATGGTATATATTTATATTCTACAATTAGAAAAGGGTAAATTTTATGTCGGCAAAACTATAAACCCTTCTTTCAGGTTAGATAGTCATTTCAACTCACATGGTTCAGCGTGGACTAAACTATATAACCCAGTAAAAATGATAGAATTAATACCGAATTGTGATGATTATGATGAAGATAAATATACAAGAATGTATATGGATAAATATGGGATTGATAATGTTAGAGGCGGTTCATTTGTTTCAGTTGAATTAGAACAATCAACTAAAACCCATTTGACGCAAATGAAAAATGGAACAAATGATAAATGTTTCAAATGTGGAACATCTGGACATTTTGCGAAAGATTGTAAAAAAATTAAAGAAGAATTTGTTTGGTGTTGCGAATATTGCGATAAAGAATTTATTGATGCAAAGAAATGTGAATACCACGAAAATAATTGTAAATATAATAATGAAGATAGCGAAAGTGAAGATGAATGCGACGATGTTATATGTTTTAGATGCGGTAGAGAAGGACATTATGCGAATTCGTGTTATGCTTCAAAACATATTAAAGGATATTATTTAAAATAAATGTTTCTTTGTTTCACAATGCCGTGTAAATAGTATTTCTGCGTATGTTCCAAAATCACACTTTTCACAATAATATTTGAATTTTTTCTTTCTTTCTTCTTTATTTGAATGTTGTGTTAGACAATGAACCTTCATACAAGTCAAATTGTTCGTCTTATATTCACAATTCTTACATTTTGGTTCTAATACTTTATCACTTCTCGTTTTTCGTTTTCCATTATTTTTATGTTTTTCGCTATCTATATGTTGTTTCCAGTGCGCGGGATATATACATTTATAATTACACACTTCACACTTATATTTCATTTCCATTTTTATTTCATTAGAGGGTTCCATTTATTATAAATATAATAATTATAAATAAATTATATTTAAATAATTTGCGTTAAAATAACTTAAAAATAAAGTATTTATAATATATATAAAATGAAAGTTAAGAAAAAGAAAAAGGACGTATTCAAAGAGTTTAGGAATAATGAAAAATCTGCTTACAAAACTTTCAAGATACCTTTGAAAACGATTTTGTTAAATCGTGATACAATTCAACCTGTTATAAACAATTTGATTTTTGAAATGAATGATTTAGTTATTCATACTTATCAATTTATTCGGTTATATGTTTTAAACTGCTATACAAATAAAAAACCCTTACCTGAATTAGATGAAATCTTTATTTCGTATTGTATAAAATCACTTGGAACAAGAGATAATAGAGGAAAAAAATGTAAGGATACTGAACTTTTAGAAGCATTGTCAAAGTTTTACAAAGAAGAATATCAACCTTTACTTGACCATGAAAAAACTAATTTGAAAAATACCACCTTTTTATTACCTTATTTAGCAACACAAATTCATACTTCGTTAAATAATAATTTACAAGAACATTTTATTCAACATTTCTTACGATTTATAAATAAAACAACAACTGAAATAACCGAAGAAAAATCAATCCTATTTCAATTTAAGAAACAATTATTTGATTTAACAGAAACAGATGAAATGTTTAATGAATGGAAAATTACTCATTTGTCCAAAATTTTACCTACCGAAATTAAAAAATCAATACATTACGATGTGAAAGTTAGACCTTTTGCATATTTGAAGGGAATGTTGTATATGAATGAAATATTAGAAAAACAAGAAAGTAAATTGTTCCAACCATTACCATTACGAACCAATATTATTCCAAAGCATATTATTATAGATACTGCAAGTTTGATAAATATATTTTGTCCTGAAAAAGATAAAGATGGTAATAAAGTTAAAAAGGGCGAATTGTTAAGTAATGTAAAAGATAATCAAAACGAAGTATGGAGTAATTTCTTGGATATGAAAAACAAGATATTCAAGAATAAATATTATCAATTCCATAACCAAATACAAACAGATGGTATTTCGTGTTGTTTATTATTTATTAGAAAAGATTTGAAAGATAAGAAATGGGGTTCAAGAGTTCCTGTTTTACAAGAACAAGATTTTTATAATATTGAGGATTTATCCAAAGAGCAATTAGATACTTTGAAGGAAAGGAATATTGTTGGATGCGACCCGGGTAAGCGTTCATTGGTTTATATGATGGATAAAAATGGAAAGAAACTACAATATACAGCACCGCAAAGAAAAAAGGAAAGCAAAGCAAAAACAAATCAACGAATATTATTATTGGAAAGAAAACGAAATGGACTTGTTGAAAAAGAAACTCACTTATCTTTTCAAAATAGTAAATCTGTTGATTATAACAAGTTCAAGATGTATCTCATTGAAAAGAATAAATTAAATAAAGAAACAACCGATTTTTATAAACGAGAAACATGGAGAAAAATGAAATTTAGACAATATTGTTATGGTAAGAAATCCATAGATACATTCCTAAATAAAATAAAGGAAACTTTTGGAGAAAACATCCTTATTGGTTATGGAAATTGGAGTAGGAGCACACAAATGAAACATTTTATGCCCACGATGAATAAAGGGTTAAGAAAACTAATTCATAAAAAATATGATACAATCACTATCAATGAATGTAATACAAGTAAGAAATGTTGCGATTGTAATAAAGATTTAGAGTATTATAAGGATAAGGAGAATAAAAAGGTATTT